>RCNI01000066.1_pt1 | contig 66430 bp, 57 predicted proteins | sample 2041151 | NCBI WGS metagenome assembly RCNI01 (sample SAMN09708214, study PRJNA481090) | feces metagenome | isolation source: feces | place: Antarctica: Albino Rookery
GAATCTTCTGACATGGCAAAGCACTGGGTAATATACTATCACTCAGTGCTTTAAATTTATCTTATAAAAAGTGTTGCGGAATTAAGGTAAATAACAAATCAATAGAAATAAGATGAAATTTCAAGTGACAAATAATAAGCAAAAAGTTTCTGGAGGAGGCATTCTTACCATACGTTTTGAGAAGGAGAATTGGTTTTTATAGAAATACCCCAACTCCATAAAATCCAGTCGGTAGGTATTATTTTCCCTGTAGTCGTATTTATGCTGTTCTATGTTATATATGGCATGGATGACATAATGGTTATGTTGAAGGAAAGAGAATGCTTCATAAAGCCTTATTCAATATAATTTAATATTTAATTTTTGGGGGGTATTCCTGTCAATTGGCTGATTCAATCTATGATATTTTATCTGTTTAATCCGCATAGTTTTAATGCTTTATGTATTAGAATTGATAAAGCCAACATGTCGATAAAGTTAGACTTTAGCGAGCCTTTAAGGCTATGGAAGTTCAGAATTGTATTTTTAAAGTTCATATCATATCAGCATATTTACCTTTAGTGATTGGTCTTGTGACAAAGGATATAGTTCTTAGTCTTGCCTCTGCTGTTGCCGTAATCATTTTTTTTGATGAGATTTATATTTTATGGCGACTACGCATTTACCACAAACAATCTATCTGTGTATATGATTTAGAAGAACTCTGATTTTTAATGTACTGGTTGGTAATTATTTAATTCTATTTTCACGCAAGACAGATTGTGAGCCTACCTGCAGGCATCGGTTTATTCCGGTGCCTGTGTCTTTTGGACATGGTTTCCATTCAGGTTCTTCACTATGGTGGTAAAATGTTGGTAGTTATAAGATGAATATTGATATGGAACAAAAATAAGATGTCGGTCTGAAAGCCTAACTGTTCACATAATTTCTCACAAATCTATCCATATTCGGGCGAGTTTTTATATCTTTGCAGAAATATAAATTTATAAATTAGGTAGATAGGTAATGATAACAGTTTCAAACGTAGCCGTACAATTTGGGAAAAGAGTATTATACAACGACGTGAATCTGAAATTCACTAACGGTAACATTTATGGTGTGATTGGTGCCAATGGTGCAGGTAAGTCAACTTTCTTGAAAGTGATTTCTGGAGAACTGGACCCTACTAAAGGAAGTGTCACATTAGGACCGGGAGAACGTCTTTCTGTTTTGAGCCAGGACCACTTTAAGTTTGACGAACATACAGTATTGGACACCGTGCTGATGGGACATACCGTACTGTGGGATATTATGAAGCAGCGTGAAGCGCTTTATGCAAAAGAAGACTTTACAGACGAAGATGGTATCAAGGCAGCTGAATTGGAAGAGCAGTTTGCTGAATTGGAAGGATGGAATGCAGAAAGTGATGCAGCCATCTTGCTGAGTGGACTAGGTATCAAGGAAAACAAGCATTATACCTTGATGGGGGATTTAAGTGGTAAGGAAAAGGTGCGTGTCATGTTGGCGCAGGCGCTTTTCGGTAATCCGGACAACTTGTTGCTGGATGAGCCTACCAATGACCTGGATATGGAAACAGTGACTTGGTTGGAGGAATATCTGTCTAATTTTGAACACACTGTGTTGGTGGTGAGTCATGACCGTCACTTCCTTGACTCGGTATGTACTCATACCGTAGATATTGACTTTGGTAAAGTGAACCTCTTTGCAGGTAACTATAGTTTCTGGTATGAATCTAGCCAGTTGGCTTTGCGTCAGCAGCAGAATCAGAAGGCTAAAGCGGAAGAAAAACGTAAGGAGCTGGAAGAGTTTATTCGCCGTTTCTCTGCCAATGTGGCTAAGTCTAAGCAGACAACCAGCCGTAAGAAGATGTTGGAAAAACTGAATGTGGATGAAATCAAGCCGTCTTCTAGAAAATATCCTGGCATCATCTTTACTATGGACCGTGAACCGGGTAATCAGATTCTGGAAGTTTCAGGATTGCGTGCGGTGACCGACGAAGGTGAAGTGTTGTTCAGTGACGTGAACTTTAATGTGGAAAAGGGGGATAAGATTGTATTCTTGAGCCGTAACCCACGTGCGATGACTGCTTTGTTTGAAATCATCAACGGGCACCGTAAGGCACAGGCCGGACATTATAACTGGGGTGTGACTATTACTACTGCTTACTTGCCGGTAGACAATACTGATTATTTCGACTGTGAATTGAATTTGGTTGACTGGTTAAGTCAGTATGGTGAAGGCAATGAGGTGTACATGAAAGGTTTCTTGGGACGTATGTTGTTCTCTGGTGAGGAGGTGCTGAAGAAAGTCAATGTGTTGTCGGGTGGTGAAAAGATGCGTTGTATGATTGCACGTATGCAGTTACGTAATGCCAACTGTCTGATACTTGATACTCCAACTAACCATTTGGATTTGGAGTCTATTCAGGCATTCAACAATAACTTGAAGCAATATAAAGGAAATGTGTTGTTCTCTTCACATGACCATGAGTTTATTGAAACCGTAGCTAACCGTATTATTGAATTGACGCCGAATGGAATCATTGATAAGATGATGAGTTATGACGAATACATTTCTTCTGATCATATCAAGGAAATGAGAACTCGTATGTATGGTGAATAAGTTTTTTTACATAGTTTAGTTTAAGATTTGGAAAAGACTGCTTCTTTTGGATTTTATCCAATTAGAAGCAGTCTTTTTTTGTTTTTATTGGATTATTCTTTTAAGTATTCGCTGCCGAACGAGAGTGGAAGCAGGTCTTGTGTACCGTTTATCAAGTAGATTTCCTTTTTGCTGTATAATAAGATGCGCATCGGGTTGTTATATCTGCGCTCTGTTTCCAGCAATACCTGTCGGCATGCCCCACAAGGAGGAATCGGGCTGTCTAAAAAGCCGGAGGATGTGCGTGCTGCAATGGCCAGTGTAAGCACTTTCTCCTCGGGATATTCCGAGTTGGCATAAAACAAGGCGGTGCGTTCGGCACAGAGTCCTGAAGGGTAGGCTGCATTTTCTTGGTTGGTTCCTGTAATAATCTTTCCGTTGGCCAGCAAAGCTGCTGCTCCTACAAAGAATTGTGAATAGGGGGCATAGCTTTTCTCTGTCGCTTTTTGGGCTGCGTCAATTAGCGTTTGGTCTTGCTCGTTCAGTTCGTCATAGCTGAATGACTGAATTTTGATTTCTATTTTTAACTCTTTCATAACAGAAGGTTTAGTAGGTTATGTACTATTGTCACTCTGTCTGTCGGTATAGCATGCAGAGTGAATTGTTTAATTGAATGAGAGGGCTTGGTCTGTTATATAACCGCACCTTTATGTAAAGGTACAATAATAATTTTAAGTTTTGTCTGTTTAGCGAACAAGTTTTCAAAGAGAATACTTCTTTTTTACTCTTTATTTTTTTAACTCTACGAAATATTTATATACTATCTGTAACATTTGTCTGTGCGTGAGTAAATGTATCTGTAGTGTGTAAATATGCAAGAATTGTCAAAAATTGCATATTTACTTATTTATTTCCTTCTATTTTCTATTTTTATAGAAAAAATAACCGTAGAATATACTGGCAAATCGGGTGAAATATCAAAGGATTTTTCGAAAAATGATTAGATATTTGGTGAAAAATGTCGAGAAGATTTGGGGAGTTTCTTAGAATAACTTCATTTTTTGTTGTTTTTGGTATTATTTGAACTTGTTTTCAATGCGTGAAAACAGGATATATTCTTCTGATATACAATGTGATATGCGAAAGAAGCCCCTCTGAGATTCTCGTTTTTCAGGAGGAACCAATTCACCCTCCGGAATATTCAATTCTGGAGGGACGGATTTGTATTTGTTAACAGACAGACTCCATCTTTGACAAGAAGTCTTTTTAGCCTACAGTTTTTTGTATTCAGGATGTCGGTCAATCCATGAGATGGCATAAGTGCAGGTAGCTGCACATTGCATGCCGTTGCTTCGGGCATAGTCATAGGCTGCTTGCACCAAGGCCGACGCAAATCCTCTTCCACCTATTTCCTTTGGTACTACAGTATGTAGAATGTCCATCGTTTTATCGTGTATCATATAAGATACATAAGCTTCTTTCCCGTCTGTTGTCAAGAAGAATTTCTTGTTTCTTTCGTCATGTATAATTTCCATATTCATCTTATTTTGTAGATAATCTTTATACAAGATACGAATAATATTTAATAAAAAGAAAAGTGGCAGATAATTGTTCCATCGAGAAATACTTTTCTTGGAGCTAGATATTCTGGTCAAATAATGTCTGTATCATGGAGAAGTCACGTTATGTGGAAATTAGGACCATAATTCAATCCGTGTCATGATTTGAAGTGCCACATTAAGTAATGAGAGGCGAGGGGAATACAGCCTTTTGGCACTCCGAAGCTTTGCATCTTTGAGGATTTTACCGATGATGTATTTGCTGTTGGACTTTGCAGTGTAGATAATTAATTGAATTTCTATTTTTTTTCACCAAATAATTTTCTCAATACAAGAATTATGGTTTAATTTGTAGCCAAGAAAAATAAACCATAAAAAAGAAGACACACATGAAAAGCTTATTAAAAAACTTAGGGCTGATATTGATTATTGTCGGCGCAGTGATTCTGATTGCTTGTTTTGCTACAGATAATGTGAATAACAACACTATTTTGGGAAGCGCATTGGCTCTGACTATTGTAGGATTGATTTCACATATCGTATTGAATAAGCATATTACAGACTAATCGCTTATATCGATTTATTTAACGATTACCATATCAAAGGGAAGTTGTCGCAAGTTTTGACAGCTTCCCTTTTTCTGTGCTTGCACTGAAAGAGTCAAGCCATAAAAAAGCCGTTTCAGTCTGAAACGGCCTTTATAATTAGAGTAGCAAGCTGCTTGTCTGATTTTCCACATTCTTAAGCTTCTTCTGGTGCAATCAACTTATATCCCTTGCCGTGGATATTGATGATTTCGATAGAAGAATCTTCTTTCAGGTGCTTGCGGAGTTTGGTGATATATACGTCCATGCTTCGTGCATTGAAGTAGTTGTCATCAATCCAGATGGTTTTCAGTGCATAATCACGCTGTAGAATTTCGTTTGCATGAGCGCAGAGCAATCCCAACAGTTCAGATTCTTTGGTAGTTAGTTTAGTCTGCTTGTCATCGATAGACAAAATTTGTTTTTGAGTATCGAAGGTAAAGCGTCCGATTTTATACATTGTACTTTCCTTGTTGCGCTTTCCACGTACACGGCGCAAGATAGCTTCTATACGGAAAGTAAGCTCTTCCATGCTGAAAGGTTTGGTGATATAGTCATCAGCACCAATCTTGAATCCTTCTAGTATATCTTCTTTCAGTGTCTTGGCAGAAAGGAAGATGATAGGTACTTCTGCATTGGTCTGACGGATATCTTGAGCTAGTGTGAATCCGTCTTTTTTAGGCATCATCACGTCAAGTACGCACAAGTCGTATTTGCTTTTTATGAAAGCCTTGAGACCGGCTTCTCCATCAGGGTATAACTCGGCATCATAACCTTTTGCCTGTAAATATTCTCTTAGTAACATGCCAAGATTCTCGTCATCTTCGCACAATAAAATACGCAGTTTTTCATCCATATTTATTCGTCTTTAAATAGAGGTAAAACAATAATAAATTTAGTTCCTACATTCAGTTCACTTTCGGCACGAATTGTACCTTTATGATCTGTAATGATTTTTTTTACATAGGCCAAGCCCAATCCAAATCCTTTCACATCGTGGAGGTTTCCGGTGTGAACCCGGTAGAACTTATCAAATATCTTTTTCAGGTTCTCTTTCTTGATTCCGATACCGTTGTCTTCAATAGAGATGTGCAACTTGTTCGATTCGTTCCAAGTACGTACTTTCAGTTGGATGTTGGTATCAGGTTTCTTGTATTTTAAAGCATTGTCCAGCAAGTTGAATACCACATTGGTGAAATGCATTTCGTCTACAAAGATGAATGGGTCGTCGGCATCAAAAGCCACATCTATTGTTCCGTTGCAGTTTTCTACTTTCAGCCGGAATGTATTGGTTACGCCATATATTAATTCGTTGGCGTCTACTTCTTTCATCTTCAAGGTTGCCTTCTGGCGTTCAAACATAGACATCTGCAATACTTTCTCCACCTGGAAGCGTAAGCGTTTCGTTTCATCATTGATTACACCGGAGATATGCTTGAACATGGCAGGCGACTTTCCTACGGCAGGGTCGTTTAGCATCTGTGCAGCCAAAGAGATGGTGGAAATAGGAGTTTTGAATTCATGGGTCATGTTGTTGATGAAATCATTCTTTATTTCCGTCAGTTTCTTTTGCCGGAAGATGATATATATTGTAAATATAAATGTAATCAGCAAGACCAGTGTAAAGATGATGGATGGAATCATGAACTTTACAGAGCTGAAGATATAGCTGTCCATTGTAGGGAAGAATATGTTTACAAATCCCATCTTGGCAGGAGGGTCTTTTTCAAACAATAGCCTTGAATAGATTTTCTCGTTGTTGTAGCTGTAATCTGAGCAGCGGTAGACAACCTTCATGTCACGGTCAGTTACTGTAAAATGGTAAGGGATGTCGATGCCATTGTTCAGCAGTTCAGCCTTCAGGAAATGGTCTAGCTGTTTGAAGTTAATTCTTTCTCGGAGCGGTTTGTCACTGGCTGTATATAAAATGTTATAGACCACTTCGTCCAACAAGGCTCTTTGGTAGATGTATCTTTCCTTCAAGATTTCCTGCAAGGCTCTTGAAGTTTGCGGGATGTTCTTTCCTGTAGATATAATTACTTTTGGAATATTAGACGGTCGGTTGATGATTGTTTTCAGTTCAAAAGAAGAGAAGGTACTCCCATCAGGAGCAGTTACCGTATATTGGTGACGCTCTATGGTATTTTCAGTCTTTGCTTCTTTCTGTTTCATCTGTTCCGAGAGCTGCGCAGCACGTTCTGTTGCTGCCACATCCTTTTCCAGATATTTCTTTGTTTCTACGAGTTCCAGATTATGAACTGCTTGGGCAAGGCTGCGTCCTACATTTTCTTCAAACTGCTCCTTGCGCATCTTGACCATCTCTTCTATATAGCTTACCTGTAGGTAGAGCAGACTTAGAAAAGAGAGTCCCATTACAACACCTAATATCCAAATAGTCGTTTTTTTCATAAAGGCAAATTTAAAATTCTATTTGTTAACTTGTGTGATGCTTTAATAGAATTTATTAAGAATTTTCTTTATATTAACATATAATTCAATTTAAGATATGATTTTATGTATTTAAGCAGAATTATCTTTGTCGTTATATGCAAAAATAATAAAAAATTAAAACAAGAACAAGCCGACGATTACTTTTTTGAAGTGGAATTAAAACTCTTGATTTATCATAAGTTTGTCTGTCGATGGTATAGAATAAGGAGGTTTAAAGAAGAAGGTAGCGGAGAGGTTATACTTCGTTAATTCATTAATTCCCGTTGGAGAAGGTAGGTCGGGAATTAATGAAAAAGGATTTTTTATTGCTTAGATAGCTCTAGCGCCAGTTTTTTCGCTTTTGCACGGTCTGGTTTCCCTGTTTCGGTAAGTGGTAACTGCAAGGCATAGAGTATTTCTTTGGGTTGCCAGTAGGGGGGCAGTGTATCTATAGCTTGATGGACTGTTTTGAAAGAGATATTAAATGAGTTTTCGAGAACCAACACGATACGCTCGCCAAATTTAGGGTCGGGTATGGAAGTAATCATAAACGAAGTGGAGAGCTGTGGTTTTAAAAGCGCCTCCACCTGTTCTATCTGCACTTTCACTCCTCCGGTATTGATGGTGTTATCTTTCCGGCCTAAGATGCGAAACTGTCCGCGTTCGTTGAATACGGCAATGTCATTAGTTACTAATGTTTGGCTGCTTACTTTGGGAGCATCTATGACTAGTGTGCCGCAATCGGAAATCGAAACGTTCACTTCAGGGAGAGGGGTGTACCAAATGGAAGCATCTTTTCCGCTCAGTTTTCTGAGGGCGATGTGTGAAAGGGTTTCAGTCATTCCATACGTACTCCATACAGCTTCAGGGAAATATTTTAGTGCATTACTTAATGAGTCTTCAATGCTTCCGCCGCCGATAATCAAATGCTTTACCTGTTTGAGCAGTTCACATTCTCTAGGATTTTGCAGTGAATTATAAACTTGCATCGGAATCATGGCCGAAAATGTGGGGGCAACAGGGAGAGTCTCCATGGGATGTCCGCAAGGAGTGATTGGAATGAGGTTCAGTTCAGCAACGAGTGCGCGTACCACTACCATTTTCCCGGCAATATATTTCAGGGGCATGCATAGTTGAGCGGTGTCGCCCTTTTGTAGATTCAAGAAAGATACAGTAAGCATGGCACTGTTCATCATCCGTTTCTTTTCTACTTGCATCTTTTTAGGGGTACCTGTAGAGCCAGAGGTTTGAACAGAGATGGTTTCACAACTGTCAAACCATTCGCTTAGAAATTTGGAGAGGTCTACATGAAAACTATCTTCCCCGTATCGTTTTTCAAAGAAAAGCTGTAGTTTGCTTTTCCCGTTGTCGGCAGATGGAATGATGTCTTCTGCAGAATAGTAAACCCCGTCAATGATGATGTGCTGACGGGGTATTTCAGTTACAAATGAGTTCATTTAAGAAATTGTTTAAAATTGGGTTCCTGTATTTGTGGATTATACCACAGGCAATCACCTTTGATATGCAGGGCACAATCTATGTTGTCGGTGAACAGTAGTCCCGTACCCAGACCTTGGGGGATAAGGGGATGTTTGGTTGCACACCAATGTGCGATGCTGTTAAGTCCGATGTTTGACTCAAGAGCAGAAGTGGCCCACCATCCAATGCCTCTATCTTGCGCTAGTCTAATCCATTCGTCTGCTCCTTGCATTCCTCCGTGGAGTGATGGCTTCAGTATGATGTATTGTGGCCGGATGGTATCGAGCAGTTCGATTTTTTTCTCTAGCGTGTTTACTCCAATCAGATCCTCGTCGAGTGCGATAGGAAGAGGAGTGTCGGTACAAAGTCGGCTCATCTCTTCCCATTGTCCGGCTCGGATAGGTTGTTCGATAGAGTGCAGCACAAATTCATTCAGCTGCTTTATTTTGTGCAAGGCATCTTCTGGAGAAAACGCCCCATTGGCATCTACGCGTAGTTCAATCTGTTCGGGAGAGAAGTGTGTGCGTATGTGTGCCAGCAGTGCCAGTTCTTTTTTGAAATCGATGGCTCCTATTTTTAGTTTGATGCACCGGTATCCTTGTTGCATTTTTTCTTCGATACGCTGATACATTTCTTCAAAGTTTCCCATCCAGATGAGGCCATTAATGGGAATTCCCTTTTTCCCTTGTGAGAATAAAGTATCGGTAAGTTTCATGTTTCCTGCCTTGAGATGTGCAAAGGCAGTTTCCAGTCCGAAAAGCATAGAAGGAAAATGGCGCATCCCTTCATAGTCAATGTATCCGTTCTTTTCTGTTTGTGCACACCATTGAGCTAGTATTTTGTCGTATTCTGGAATAGCATCAACACTCAAGTCGGGCAAAGGGGCACATTCTCCGATGCCCCATTTGCCTGTCTCAAGGTCTGTTAGTTTCAGATACCATACCTTTCGTGTGCGGTAGATGCCGCGCGAAGTTCCTGCAGGCTGTTTAAAATGCAGGGTGCGCGGTATGATTTCAATCTGACACGTCATATATTTAAGGGAATTTTGGGTATTTGCTCCAGTCTGGTTTGCGTTTTTCCAAGAAAGCCTTTCCGCCTTCTTGCGCTTCATCTGTCATGTAATATAGCATAGTGGCATCTCCTGCCAATTCCTGGATACCAGCTTGTCCGTCGAGTTCGGCATTTAGTCCGGCCTTAATCATACGGAGAGCCAGCGGGCTGTGTTGCATCATGGTTTCTGCCCATTCTACCACTTCGTCTTCTAGTTTGTCTAAAGGAACTACCTTGTTTACCAGTCCCATATCCAATGCTTCCTGAGCTGAATATTGGCGGCACAGGAACCAGATTTCACGAGCTTTCTTCTGTCCTACAATACGAGCCAGGTAAGAAGAGCCGAATCCGGCGTCAAAGCTACCTACGCGCGGACCGGTCTGTCCGAAGATTGCATTTTCAGATGCAATGGTCAGGTCGCATACCACATGAAGTACGTGTCCGCCTCCGATGGCATATCCGTTGACCATGGCGATGACTGGTTTAGGAATAGATCGAATCTGTTTCTGTACATCCAGAACATTGAGGCGAGGAACTCCATCAGTTCCTACGTATCCTCCATGTCCTTTTACGTGCATATCACCTCCAGAGCAGAATGCCTTGTCGCCAGCTCCAGTGAGTACGATGACATTGATATCTTGGCATTCGCGGCAAAAATACAGGGCATCACTGATTTCGGTTGTTGTGGTTGGAGTAAACGCATTGCGGTAGCGGGGGCGGTTGATTGTAATCTTGGCAATGCCATTGTAAAATTCAAAAAGAATATCTTGATATTCCTTGATGGTTTTCCATTCTCTTTGTTGTGCCATATTTTTATGAGTTTAATATATTATAATGTAAGACAAGCCGGGGTGAGCCGGGTCGTTGTTATTTAAGTCCGTGATAATATTGTTTTAGTAGTTCGATATCTTGCTCCTTGTCGGTAAAGACTTCCATCAGTATCGGATGACGGGTGATGGATGGTTGAGTAAAAGAAGGTATAGCCTCATCCAATTCAGTATCATTGTGTATTGGCAAATATTCAAATCCACGGTCTTCTGCCCATGCTTTGGCAGTAACCTTGTGCGGGGCGGTGACAAAATGCTGGGCATTTTCGTGTAGTTGTAAGCCCGGCAAGGCATGAAAGATTTCTCCTCCTGCATTGTTGAGCAGCAGGATACGTATATTTGAACCATAATTAGAATTCCACAAAGCATTCATGTCGTAAAAGAAACTCAAATCACCAATTAAGATGAAGTTCAGTTTCTCGGAGGCTGTGGCATACCCTAAAGCTGTTGACAATGATCCTTCAATACCGTTTGTCCCTCTATTGGACAAGACTTCCACATCTTGTGGCAGTTCGTAAAATTGAGCATATCTTACAGTCGAACTATTTGCCAAGTGCAGTGAGCATGAAATGGGTAAGTGGCGGATGACTTTGCCGATAGCACTCATTTCGGAGTAAGGAAGCTGGGCTTTTGCTATAGCTTTTGAGCGTGCTTCCCATCCGTGTGGATATTCCGGAGTGCGAGTATCCATCATTGGGGCAATTTTTTCTAGAAACTCAAAAGGGTCCATTTCTATAACAGTGGTAAGCGAGCCGTACAGGTCGGCTATAGTTCCATCTGATGCTATGTGCCAATGCTCCAGGGGGGGATGTTTGCGTAAGAACTTCTTGAGCCGTTTGGATATGATGTGTCCGCCATAAGTAATTAATAACTCAGGACGCATTTTTTCTTGTTCTTCTTGGTTCATGGAACAAAGCAAGGCATCTACGTTGCGGATAGGTATTCCAGGGATGGTCTGATTGCTGAGGTTCTCTGAGAACCAAGCAAAATGCTTGTAAAGCATTTTCTGCGACCGTTTGTCGAATAGATAAATCAGATTCATCTGCCCGATTACTGCCATACGTTTTTGGTATCGGTTTAAACGGTCTATAAGTGGCTGGTAATATTTGTCGTAGACATTCAGACTTTGATGTCGGGTAATTATTCTGGCATTAGGTAATTTTGTTTCTGGAAGCAAAAAAAACGGTTCGCTTACCGGTACATTGATGTGCACAGGACCTTTTCCGTGATGATTCAGTTCTAGTAAAGCTTCATTGATAAGGCGGTTACAATACCATTCATCTTCTTCCGAATGGATATCCGGTAAGGAAACCGATTTCTTCACCAGCGTGCCAAATACTCCTGGTTGTGGTAATGTCTGTCCGTCCATTTGTCCAATCCATGCTGCAGGCCGGTCGGCCGAAATGATGACCAAAGAAACTTGCTGATAAAAAGCCTCTGCTACAGCTGGGTGAAGATTTAGTAAAGCAGTTCCTGAAGTGCAGCATACAGCAGTTGGGTTACCTCCTTGCAGCGCAAGTCCTAGAGCAAAAAAACCAGCACTACGTTCATCTGTAATGGAGTAGCAAGTAAAGTCGGGTATGTTGGCCAGTGTCTGTACGATAGGGATATTTCTGCTTCCCGGACATAAAACGATTCGTTTAATGCCGTGTGCTCGTAACAAGACGGCTAATTGTAGGATATTTTTCTTGTCGGTATACATCATATTATAATATGTTTTGCATGGTATTCATCTTGAACATTGTTTCTTCCCATTCAGTACCGGGAGTTGATTGAGGCAAAATTCCTCCTCCCGCATATAGGGTAGCCGTAGTGTCTTGAATATGCATGCATCGTAAATTTACATAAAGAGTCGTGTCGTTCATGGGGTCTAGCCATCCTATAATGCCCGAGTAATATTCTCGGTCATATCCTTCATGGCACGGGATGAACGCATAGGCATCCTTTTTAGGCAAGCCACAGACTGCTGGAGTTGGATGTAACTCTGTTAGCAGTTGTCCAATCAGTTCGGGTGTTTTGAACTGAAAGGAAAAATCTGTTTTCAGATGGACCAAATGTCCAGCCCGTGCCGTATAAGGACCATTTTCTGAAACCTTACAGCCAAAGTTCTTCAGGATGTTACGAATATAGTTGCTTACTAAAGCTTGCTCTTCTTGGTTCTTGTGGCTCCATTTGGTAGGGATGACCTCATCTTGAATGGCCATTGTACCTGCCAATGCAACAGTATGCCATTCGTTCTGCTGTCCGCTGAGAATTATTTCCGGAGTGCTTCCTAGCCATGTTCCTGTCACAGGGGTGTGGCATAGTGAAATCATCATGCGTGGGTAACTGTTGCAAGCTCGCACAAAAGTTTCCAATGCGGAGAACCCTTCGGGAAGGTCTGTTTGGGCAGAGCGAGATAATACCAACTTTTGGAAATGCCTTTTATGCAGTGGCTCAATAAACTCTTCGAATGCTTGCTGATAGACTTGTTTCAGTTGGCTTGTTTCGGTTGATTGCACCGGTTGATTTACTTTCCGGCAGATTTTCTCTTCTTGGAAGGTTTGGCTGAACTCTTGCAATACATCTGCAATACCATGCCATTGATGGCCTATCCAGTCGGGACGAATCAATACGATAGGATGCTTTTCGGAAGTGACAAAGGGTGCCATGACAAATCCTTTCTGTTCATTTAAGCCATTTAATTCGTTCATCGTGCAAGTCTTTGTGTCACCTTGCAAGACCAGGATTGGTTCATCCGTCCATGGTAGCCGGTAGAGTGCAAAGCATGTTTTGCTTTGTGTCATCCGGTCTATAAGATGTATCGTATTTATATCGGGTAAATTCATGAGCGTTTCTTGATGATTAAGTTGACAATGCGTGCGGTACATACCATTTTTCCGTCGGGTGTGGTGATGTCGACATTCCATATATGAGTTGTTTTTCCATGATGGACTAGTCGTGCGGTAGCTTCTACATATGTACCTTCAGGGACAATTCTCACATGGTTTGCACTGACTTGAATGCCGCAAGGTGTCATGTCTGCGCTGCATAGTGCCAGAGAGCCGTATCCGCTTATGGTTTCTGCCAGTGCAATGGAAGCACCTCCGTTGAGAATATCGGTTGGAGAGGCTGGTCGAATAGTTCTTTCGTCTACCGGCATGGTAGCTTTCACTAGCCCTTCTTTCATAGATACAAGCTTGATACCTAAGTTCCCGGCCAGTGAGTTCGGAAGTATTGTGAAATTCTGATTACTTGTCTGCATGCGTTTATTCCTTTGAATACATCTTGCAAATTTACATATTTCCTTGTAAAGACAGAAAAAGGAGGCGGTGAAATTGGCAGTAAAAGAAAACCGCTATTGAAGAAATATCTGTCAATAGCGGTTCTTAGAGTTGATATAATGTTAAGTTTAATAGCTGCTTGTCATATTCTCGGGAACACAGATATAATAGTCAGCTCTTCCTTTGTTCTCTTCACCAAGTTGGGAGATATCTTCTTGTCGTACTGCACATACCGTCTTTATAGTAGTACCTGGTCGGTATTCCAATAGATAAGGGATGATACCTCCGTGGAAATCAGAGTGAAAGTTCCCGTTGAAATGGAGAAACTTGTGTTTGATGTTTTTTGCAATGAACCACCCCATTGTAGCATCTTTGATAGCTTGAGCCTGTTCCAGATAATCAGGGTTGGATGAACTATTTCCTAAGGCATGCATTATCCCCATCATTTGATGTTGTTGTTCGGAAGGAGTGAAACGTATGGGGAGTTTGGGAATGTATTGTTTCGCTTCATCCGAAAGGGAGTCCAACTGTTGTAACCCTTTGTTTTTTACTATATTGGCATATCTTCGTGGAACATTTGTTGCGATGAAAGGGATGTTGTTTTCTTTTGCGAAATAAACAAACGGATAATAGTCCGTACTATAATTAGGCCATAGGCGAGCTTCATCTTCAAAGCTATTGTATGAAATGGTGTGGTTCATATACTCGTTTATCAGTAGCTGGTTGTCGCTTTCAAACATTTCTGCCCCCATCATCAGTTTGTTGCCGTGAATGGCATATAGAGACTGGCTGATTTCCAGTTCTAGCCAATGAGTGATTACGCAGTTGTGTATTTCGCCTATCATGGCAACATCGGCTTGAGCTAACCCTTCAATCATTTCTTGATAGCTTATTTCTTTTCCTTCTGTATCAAAGAGAGTATAAGCTTTTTTGTATCCGTTTTGAGCATTTAGGCTGATTCCTATCAGCATAAAACCTATCGTGAGCAATAGTTTGTTCATATCTGTTACTTGTTAGAGTGTTTTAAATGTTTTCCCATATAGAGAAGGATGAATTTACGTGTATTGATATATTTTTTGAAAGCCTGCTGCAAATCTTTAGGAGTGATTTTCCCAAGAGTTTTCGAATAGTTGTCGAAATCTTTCAGGGATTCTCCATTCTTCAGTTGGTTGACTAGAGTATTTCTCCAGTCAGATGTTGCGGTTTCGTCCAGCACTTGGCTTTTTGTGATGAGGAATGACCGTTTCATTGTTTCCAGTTCCTCTTGGCTGATAGGCTTTTCCTGTAATTCCTGAATGATATTCAAAATGGCATCTTCAGCGATTGCAGTATTTGACACCTCCACAGATGCTGATATGTCAATATAGAATGTCTGTTCGGGAATACCTTTGTAGAATAGTGATACATAAGGTGAATAGACGATATTCTTTTCCTCACGCAATATTTTCAGCATTCGTTGTTGGAGCACATCTCTCATCAGTTTCAAAGTCAGTCCTTTTGTGAGCGACGGTTGGTAATGATGTGCGAAGATATATTCCAATTGAGCCTGTGTTTCTACATCATTGTCAAACTCCTCTACATACAGTTGGTCTGATAATTTAACAGGACGGCTATGATATGGAAGAGTCTTGTCGGGAGCTTTCATACGTCCAAAAGTTCCTGTCAGCTGTTTAAGTAGTATATCCGGATTAAAGTTCCCGGTAATGACCATTGTCATTCCTTGTGGGTTTCCAAATAGGTTCTTATAATAGTTGGCTATTTGGTCAAGGTTCAGTTGTTCTATATCCTTGCGTGTTCGTGGACGTAAATTTGTGGTAGGTGCATTGCCCACCAATGAATCAAGGCGTTGGTTCAGTAGTCTGTCTTGTGCGCATTTCATCATTTGTTCTAAGAGAGTCTCTTTCCCTATGTTTTCTAGCTCTTCTTTGCGGATTTCCTCAAAATCTTGGTAGCATAATTCTGGATGATAGATTTTTTCATACATCAGGTTGAACAACTCTTGTGAACGGTTGACAGGCGCCATTCCCATTATATCGTGCCAGTAATTACCTATAGAGACATTCAATGATATGCTTTCTTGTCCTATATAGGTTGTCAAAGTGTCGTAATTGACAGATTGAATACCTCCCATTTCGATATACCCGGCGGTACCTTCCAGCAAGTGGTAATCGTTTTCTGTTAAGTCTGCAATACCTCCACGTGCAAAGGCAGTCAAGAGTAGAGTCTTGTTGGCATCTCTCGTTGGCCTTAAGATAAACTTCAAACCATTCTTCAATGAATATTCATATACCTTTGTTTCCGGATAATAAGTTTTTTGTGTTATCAGGTGTTCTTGTGGGTGATGCGTTTTTTTCAGGCATTCTGGTGTGTTGAGTAAAGTTTCAGTTTCGTCTTTATGGTGAAATTCGAAATGTTCTACCGACAAGTCCTTTCCAGCTTGCCAGGCTTCAACGATTTCTTTCTCATCAAGAGAGTCTGTTGAAGCATTGCAGTTTCTATATGCAATCAGTAGATGTTGTTTTTGATAATCTAACCAGTTGGATAGCAGTTGCTGTAATTCCTGGCTGTCTGTGTGGTTAAATTTCTGTCTCAGTTTTTCCATTTCTTCTTCTTGGTGTATATACTTGTCGCCAGCTAAGATATAATCAGTAAAATCTTCACACCATTGTGACGAAGATTGCCCGTTGGAAGTAACCCTTAAGGTTTGCTGAAAGTCGGAAACTCCTAATTGCATTTCATTGAAGCAGAATCCATTGTTGATTATGTAGTTCAGCTCTCCACTGATGCGAGTAATGGCAGCAAGCAGTTCTTCCTTGTTCTTACGTGAAACAGAGATTACAAAATGATTTTTCTCCGCAAGATACCAGTCGTCTGAAATAGATGCTGGAATGTTACGGAGTCCAAGTCTTTTGTTAATCATTCTGACCAAAAGATTTCCCAGTTCTTTTTGATAAGTCGAAGTAAGATCTTTTCCCACTACACAAGGATGGGGCACAATAAGCTCCAACTCTGAGTTTTTTTTCAGATTGCTTTTGACTTCCTTGAAGTGTACTCCTTGGCTATAATCAAGTGAGTAGGTCTGATAGTCTTTAATGCTTTTGGCTGGAATATCGGAAAACAGTTTTTTTAGTTGCTTTTCAGTCTTTTCCAGATTGATGCATCCTGCTACAATAATGCTGGCAAGTTGTGGAGTATACCATTTTTTGTAAAACTCAATCAGCTTGCTTCTGTCAATACTTTTGATATCTTCAGATTTGCCTAGCGGCATTCGTTGGGTAAATCTGTTTTGTCCTATCTTCAAAGAATAGAAATCATCACCAATGTCATAGCCTCTCAATTCTTCTAAGATAACTCCGCGCTCTTTTCGAGTGCGCTCTTCTTCAAAACTGATGTTGGTTAACCAGTCTTTTAAGATGAGCAAGGTGCTGTCGGTCGTATTTTGATTGCTGCTGTTCATAGGTACAGTAAGCATAAATACAGTTCGGTCATATCCGGTTACAGCATTGATGTCGCGTCCAAATTTCATACCTAATCCTTCTAGATATTCTATCATGGATCGTTCTGGAAAATGCTTGGTGCCAGCAAAAGCCATATGTTCCAAAAAATGTGCAGAGCCCAATTGACTGTCTGATTCTTGTACCGCTCCCAGTTTCATTACTAGTCTGAATTCAGCAGTGTGCGAAGGATTGTCATTGGGCAAAATCAGGTAGTGAAGTCCATTGTCCAATGTACCTTCCGTGGCATTGGAGGGTAGAGAGATACTTTCGTTTGCTGATACGTGCTGCCCATAAATAGGTGTAGAAAAGCCTGTGGAAGTCAAAATGAGCATTCCTAGAAATCGAATTATACGTATGTTTCTAATGTTCATTGTTTAGTTGATAGTTATTATTTGTTATAATTATTAATTCTTTAAAATTGGATTTAATGTATAAGTTACCCGAAAGAGTGTATATCCTCCTGATGAAATCTGACAATCCCAAGGGAAGTTGAATTGCAATACACCTTGTTCAAGATTGTAAGAAGCCGAAGGTTGAGTATAGGCTGTTTCATCTCCCCATTCATCTGTGTCGAGATTGGAGTAGGTAAGATGGTAGGTTGGGTTAAGCTGATAGCTTTCGGGAGCTTCTTTTAGAGACCTCTCTATTGTTTGGCTACCTTCCTTAAACTGATAAGTTACGTTGTTTTCGGCCATTTCCTGAAAGCGTGTCCATGCGCTGAACTGATATTCAAAAGGAATAACATTGAGCCAAGTGGCATCTGTGCCAAACTCTTCGTTGGCAGGTGAGGTCATTACAGGCTTTATGAATGTTGCATGATTTTGGGTTGGAAGCAGTTCAATACCATCTAGGCTTGCTTCAAACACCTCTTCATTTTTGTTGTAGTTGATAGCTTTTAGGATAGCAATTGGTTCTGGATTGTATTCATGGTCGTTCCATGTTTGATTTTCTACAGTACATCGGCGCATCATTTCCCATAAGAAAGACCCCATTCCAAATGGATTGTTTAGGATTTTCAGTATTGGGCGTTCGGCTGTGGCATGCTCGCTGAGAGTGATAATGGATGTTCCCTCATAGGTCTTGGTATCTTTGTCGTCATAAAGTATACCATAGTCTCCCGAATTAAATGTGATTGTAGTATTGCACTTTAACTTCCCCAAAAATCGAGAAAGGTCCAGTCCCCACTTACTCTTGTATTCATCCAGTAAGATCAGTTGCTCTTCTGTCAGTTCGGGTATGTTTTTGTTGGGTTTTACTATAATGTCTTGTTCGTTCCAAGCCTCCATATTGTTGTCCGTAAATGATTTGACTTTTAGGGTCACTACTTGTTGTTGGTTTAGTATTCCTTTTTGGTTAGAGTAGATTTCCACTTGTGCCGTTTTTTCTCCAGCCTTGAAATCAATCTGTGGCTGTTCTAAACGAAGAACCTTGTTGGAGTTCCCACTTAATTCCAATAATATAGAAACATCTTTGCTAGGCGTTGAGGCCAGCAGGATGTTTACTTTTACTGGAAGAGTGTCGTCTTCATTCAATGTTGAAATGCCTTGAGCGGAGAGTTGAATGTAATTATGGAAATGACTACTATAATCCTTCACATCACTGCATGCAGAAAATCCCGCCAACGCAGCGAAGATAAATATAAGGTATTTAGTTGAAAGATAAGTGATATTCATGTTTTTTTATTTTTTATTGGGTATTTTAGGCCAACCTTCATTTTGATTAATATGTTCGTTGTATCTATATTCCGATTCAGGAATAGGGAAAGTCCACCGGAAGTCTGTTGGCTGTATAGTGGTAGCAATACCGTTGCCCCATACGTTCAAGCGGTCAAGAGGAGTGGATTGGGTTCGTTTCAGGTCGTAAAAGTTAAGTCCTTCTCCTATAAATTCCTTTTGTTTCTCTTTCAAGATACTATCTGTAAGGGCTTTTCCTTTTACTGAATTGTCTATTGGTTGAGCTCCACAGGCATTCAGGTAAGTGTTGATTTGTTCTCTGGCTTTCTCTTCATTTGCAGCAATACGGCTGTTGGCTTCGGCTGCAATGAATACAGCACCCGAATAGCGCATTACATTGATGTAGGTAGTTTCATTGCCTTCTTTATTGTTCTTGTTATATTTCCCGAAGAGAGCTCGCTCTTTCTGGTCTTGAGAAAACAGATATATGGTATAAGCTTTTCGGTTGTCTTTCTCATGAAAACTTAGGTGAGGGTTTACGGCAAAATAATCGCCTTCCTTTTCGCGATACTGGAGTTCTGTGTAATATCCTCCGGAGTGATAGAAGGCAAAGATTCTGCCGTTAAACTGTCCTTTTTGCCATAGCTTCTCATTGTCTTGGTACATTGACACATGAGCTTTCTTCAAAACCTTTTCGGCATACCTGGCGGCCTTTTCATAATTTCCGGCATAAAGTTCAACTTCAGCCTGCAAATAGAAAACAGCTTGTTGGGAGAGCCATCCGTTTGCTTTGGGAGTATTGGTGATACTCTCTATGTCACGCAGCTCGTTTCGGATGAAGTCGGTACAAGTACGCACTGAGGAGCGAGGCAGAAATTCTAGTCCGACTATTGTTTTTAATATTATCCCATCAGCTTCAGGGTCTTTAGCATAAGGTGGGGCAAAGACTCTGAGCAGGTTGAAATAGCACATTGCTCTCAAAGTTTTAACTTCGGCATAAATGGCATTTTTCTGTTGCTTGTCATCTTCTGATGTTGTATTGACATTATCCATCCGCTCTAGCAAGATGTCGCAGTTGGCAATTGTATTATAATAGCTCAGCCATAGCGACTCTGCTGTTTCTATGATTTTATCTTCTCTCCAAAGATAAAGGTTTTTCACATCTACATTGTAGTTGATGAGAGAAGTTTGGCAGAAATCGTTGCCTAGTACCGAAAGTTCAAATTCGTAGTGAGGGTATAGCATATAGGCAGATGTCAGGAATGAGCGTGCCGATGTGACATCTGTGATAGCATAAGGATCGGAATATTGATCGGCTGGTGGAATGTCGAGTGAGCATGCAGTCAATAGACTAACCATGCATAGATGTATTATTTTTTTTATCATGAAGGTAATACTTATTAGAGTGTAACATTTAAGTTGATGGTATATACCGGTTGCTGGCTACCTGCCAAAGTACCGCTCTCTGGATCTGATTCGCTGTAGGCTGTCCATGTGAACAAGTTAGACCCTTGCAAGGCGATACTCGCATATTTGACAAAAGGTAGATGCTCTCTTAGAAATCGAGGTGACAATCGGTAGCGGAGTGAAATCATAGATAGTTTCAGATAATCACTTTTTCCTACCGTTTGTGAGTTTGGATATAAGATGAGGTTTTCTTCGGCTACAGAATTGGTGTAGAATGGATTTCCGTATGCTTTATTTTCATCTCCTGGTTTAAACCACATTTTGTCGGCCTGTCCTGCTACTGCATTAAATTTTGCTTTATCTTGATTTCTTACATAGCTGTAGTTGAAAGGCTGTACTCCACCCTTAACATAATACATATCCATGTTGAAATCGAAAGACTTGTATCTTAAACTCAAGTTCAGTCCTCCGGTATAAGGTGGTGTGAGGTGCCCTAAAGCTACAATGTCACCGGCTTCTAGCACTTCACTAGCTTGTTTTTCACTTCCATCGGCTGCACGGAACACTGGATATCCAGTCAGGGGGTTGATTCCTAATGAATGTGGTCCGTAGAGCATGTCATATGACTTTCCCACTTCATACTCAGGAAGTAGTGACTGGTTGGACATAAAAATCCTGTCAGTGTAATAAAGGTCTAGCACTTTATTATTATTGTAGGAGAAGTTTCCTCCTAATATAAATGTCCAGTCTGGGTTATCAATAACTTTTGCGTTGACAGAAAGTTCATATCCTTTGTTTTGGAGTACTCCGATGTTTCGTTGCAGGGAAGTAAATCCAGTCGAAGAAGGAATAGGAACATCTAGCAAGGCCTGTTCTGTACGTCGGTTATACCAGTTGAAATTCAAATCTATGCGATTAAATAAGCCAATGGAGATTCCGGTGTCTACGGATTTTGTTTGTTCTGGTTTCAAATCTTTATTATATAGCATGATGAAATCCAGCGGACGTTGGTTCTCATAACTTCCGTTTGAAAAGGCAAAAGATGCTACTGTTGAAGCCACTGTAACTCCGCTCAAATTGGCAGTATAACCATATGACAGTTTTAAGTTGAGATTGGTAAAGATACTGTTACTTTCCAAAAAGTCGTAATGGGTAGGAGTCCATCCTGCACTTACAGCCCAAGCGTTGTTCCATCGTTTTCCGGCAGGTAAGATAGAAGAACCGTCGGCTTTATACGTACCGTAAAAGTCGTATATGTTGTCGAGCGTATATCCTATTAGTCCTCCGAATCCTATTTGGGCATTTTTGTCTTTTTGGCCATGAACTTCGGGCTTTCTGTTGCCCGAAAGTGATTGGTTGATAGCAGAAGACGAGTTGATGGTTCCTACACCATATCCAGTGATTCCTACATTGTCTGAAATGCTTTGGTAGTAGTCCATATTTGCTCCTAAAGTAATTTCATGTCTGCCTTTAAATACACGGCTGTAGTTGACTCGTACATTGCTGGATATATTTGTATTCACATTTTTTGATTTCTTATAAATACCTCGCTCGATTTCTGGTACTCCTCCTATTGTTTCCGAGTAAGAAGTGGAAGGGGTGAACTCCTGATTTTCACTTAAGAGAAAATCTAGCCCTACAACAGCTGCTAAATCCAGTCCTGGCAATGGATTCAGTGTGATTGTGGCACTAGTTCCTGCATCTTTCACGCTACCTTGTTCGCTATATTGGTTCATTAAGTCAAAATAGCTTCTGCCAGGATAAGATACCAGTTCTGTATGATTTGCTTGTTCGTATGGGTTGAGGTTGTAAATGAGAGAAGTAGGGTCGGAATATGTACCGTTGGGTGTATCTGTACGGGCATATCCACCATTGATACTTAACATAAGGTATCCTGCTCTTCCTAACTTTTGGTCCATGTTGAGGCGCATACCCATTCGTTGCTTGTCGTTGCCAGGCAGTCGTCCTCCCTGTTTGGTATAGTTGGCCGATAAGTAATATGTGGTAAGTTCATTTCCTCCACGTATGCTGACATTGTGTTTTTGGTATAAGTTGGTACGTAACAATTCTTTAAACCAGTCGGTGTTGATATTGCGCAGTGAGTCGAGCTTCACTTCTCCAGCTTCAATCATTTCGCTCAAGTTAGGAGCATCTGGATAATACTTTTGATAATAGTCTGCGCTATATCTATATCCAGGTGTAGCAGGATTCTGTAGGAGTCGTTCCAATTCGAGTTTTTCTGCACTTTTCATCATATCCACCCCTCTTCTTCCGCGGGTGGTGACTCCCATATCCATGCTATAAGTGATAGCAGGTTTACCGCTACTTCCTCGATGTGAAGTGATTTCCAGTACTCCATTGGCGGCTTTTATACCATAGAGAGCACACGATGCAGCATCCTTCAACACCTTGATATCCTTGATATCGGCAGGATTGAGATTGTAGAAGGTTTCGGGACTGATAACCTGTCCGTCCATTATATAAAGAGGTTCGTTGGTAGAGTTGTTTGTACGCAATGAAGAATTTCCTCTGATTCTGATTCTAGGGTCACTACCAAGGTCGCCAGTATTGCTTATTGTCAGTCCTGGTACACTTCCTTGAAGAGCTAACCCCATATCAATCATGGGTTTACTTGTAATGCGTTTAACATCGATGGTCTGTACTACGCCTGCTTTAGCACGTATATCAATTTCATTGATGTTTGCTTTGGCTGTAACTACCACTTCATCTATCAGATTAATGTCCTCCTCCAGAATGATGTTCAATAGTTTTTGTCCGGTATACGTCACTTGCTTTGGTTTCATTCCGATGAATGAAAATTCAATGACACTTCCTTTGCTCCAATTGCCAGAAAGGGTGTATTTCCCGTCTATATCGGCTATAGCTCCATAGGAGGTGTTTTTTACTTGAACAGCAGCTCCTGTCAGAGGCTGGTTGTCCTTGTCACAAATAGTTCCTTTTATCTGTCGTATTTGAGCTTCTGCTATTAGGCTGAAAAGCAGACAGAAGAGTAAAGTAAAAGTCTGTTTCACTGATACTGTCTTATAATTAATGATTTAATAAAAGAGGGTTTATTAATAATGTAAATTTAAAGTGCAAAGGTATTGAGTGTTAAAAAAAGAGGCAATACCTAAAAAAAGGTATTTTGAATTCATATATGAAAGTGGTGTGTTATATTCTATTCTGTTCCCTTACTGTAAAAATCAGCACGGACATTCTTCAAATCATCGCTATAGATTTTTGAGTTAGTCATTAAATGGCGCTTGCATTTTATTAATCATCGGTAGTGACTCATTTCTCTCTTGGTATAAATATGGTATTGTGTCAAGCTAGTTGGTTGTTGCACTGTACTTGAATTTTTAATATTGGTTTATAGGCATCTGCGTAGCCGATAAAACCATCATGTAGAATAATTCAGTCATTCTGATTTTGTCAATAGATTTTGATAAGCCTTATACATAACAGGCTATGATTAACCGTCGTCTGGTTGGCTGTGGGTATTGATTACCTTTAAATAATGGTGTGTTTCTCTAATTAAGTGTAGGTGGATGATTTTCTTCAAGAAAATACAGGAGCAACCAGCAAAATAGCCGATGCCCCTGTCATTAGATGATTAATTTTCAAATAATTTACTTCGAGATACCATACAAGAACCTATTACGCCAGCTTGTTTTTTCAGTTTTGACAAAACAATCTCAGAGTCCTTGCTCATGAGGCTCAACGTATATTTACGTACTGTGGTTATGATAGGTCGGAGCAAGAAGTCACCAGCCAGTGATAAGTCGCCGCCGATGATAACTTTTTCGGGGTTGAAAATATTAATCAGGCCTCCAATCTGGAGTCCCAGTTTATTTCCTATCTCTTCTACCAGTTCTATGGCCATTAGATCTTCTTGGCTGATGGCGTTAAAGATGTCCTCTATGGTAATGTCTTCAATTTTCTTATGTGCTAATACTATGGAATTGTCTCCCATGCGTAGGTGCTCGATGAATGATTCATAGAGTGCAGCACATGAAATTTCTGTTTCTAGGCAACCTTTTTTTCCGCAATGGCAGAGTTTCTGGTTGTCAAATCCGTAGTTGTGTCCGAACTCTCCGGAGAAACCTGATTTACCTTTGTAGATTTTTCCGTCAATGAGCATGCTCATACCCAGTCCCCATCCGATATTGATGAATAACACATTCTGTGCACCTTGTACGGCACCTTTTATGTATTCTCCAAACAACATGCTGCGGCTATCATTCTCTACAGAAGCATTAATTCCGATGAGTTCAGTAAAGATACTGGCAATGGAGCGTTCGCCAAAGTTGAAGGATGTATGGCAATAGCCAGAATCTGGGTTCACCCTTCCTCCTAAACTAATATTGATGTTGAAAATCTTATCCTTTTCGATGTCTAGACTATCGATAAACCTGTTGATTTGTTGGCAGATAGACTTGACGCAGTCTATTGTGTCTTCTCTTTTGAATGGAATTCCCATTTGTAATTTCAATACTTCCCCTTTGAAGTTGATAACCCCAATGTTAATGCTGTTCCAGGTTAAATCAACCCCAATAAAATAGCCGGAGTCAGCATTGAGCCCATACAAAATTGGATGTCTTCCCCCACTGGTCTCAAGTTTTCCACATTCTTCTATATAGTTCTGTTCATGCATCTCATCAATCACTTTTGTGACGGTGGGAATGCTAAGGTTCATTTTTTTTGCTAAATCAGTAATAGTAGCATTTTCATTATACATCAAATCGGTGATGATGTATTTTTTCATCATAGCGCTTTTCGACCCCTTTTCAATTTCCTTTAATAATCGTGTTTTCATTTCGACTCACTTAAATTATAGATGCGAAGATATATATTAAAAATGATATAATATTTGTTTATTGGTGATTTGTTGCTTTTTTTTGAATAGATTTTGAAATGTTTTCTTAAAAAATAGAGGTTGGCATGAATTGTTTTACCTTAATAGTTGTTTATGTCTGCAATTACTAATATATTTGCATTGTATATCATTAACCGATGAATTGATATGCACATGTATTAATAAAATTGAATAGATTATACTATGAGATTAATTATTGAATCAGATTATCAGGCTCTGTCAAATTGGGCAGCTAATTATGTAGCACAGAAAATCAATAAGGCTAATCCTACTGCAGAAAAGCCTTTCGTGTTGGGACTTCCTACTGGATCATCTCCGTTGGGTATGTATAAATCTCTTATCGAGTTGAACAAAAAAGGTGTAGTTTCTTTCAAAAATGTGGTTACATTCAATATGGATGAATATGTAGGTCTTCCTGAAAACCACCCAGAAAGCTACCATTCTTTTATGTTTAATAATTTTTTTAATCATATTGACATTAATAAGGAAAACATCCATATCTTGAATGGTAATGCTACTGACTTGGAGGCTGAATGTGCAAACTATGAAGCTCAGATTAAGTCATTCGGTGGCATTGACTTGTTCTTGGGTGGTATCGGTCCTGACGGACATATTGCTTTCAACGAACCGGGATCTTCTTTGACATCGCGTACTCGTATGAAAACATTGACTACTGACACAATCATTGCTAATTCTCGTTTCTTTGAAAACGACATCAACAAGGTGCCTAAAACAGCTTTGACAGTAGGTGTGGGTACAGTGCTTGACGCTAAGGAAGTGTTGATTATGTGTAACGGACATAACAAGGCTCGTGCTTTGCAGCATGCAGTTGAAGGTGGTATCACTCAAATGTGGACCATCAGTGCATTGCAGTTACACCCTCACGGAATTATCGTTTGTGATGAACCTGCAACGGATGAGTTGAAGGTGGGTACTTACAAGTATTTCAAAGATATTGAAAAAAACAATTTATAATTTTTTGAAAATCCGCAAGTCATCCTGAAAAGCAGGGTGCTTGCGGATTTTTGTTTTAAAAAAGGAGGACTAAATTATGAGAACTAACCTTAGCTCTCAGATATCTCTTAATAGAGTGTCTACCAAGTATTATAAACCGGAAAATACCATCGAAAATTCAGTATTGACCCGTTTCGAAAAAATCCCTACAACTATTTTTGAAACAGCCGAGGAAGGTGTGATGCATATTGCCGATGAAATAGTGCGCAAAGTGCAGGAACGCCAAAGAGACGGCAAATTCTGTACGATTGCTGCTGGTGCAGGCATTTCTATGCGCCCGCTTTTTGCAGAACTGGTGCGACGTCATAAAGAAGAGGGGGTAAGTTTCCGTAATGTGGTATTGTTTAACCTGTATGAATATTATCCGTTGGCAGAAATGAGTAGCAGTTGCTTCAGCCGTTTGAACGCTTTGTTTGTTTCACAAGTGGATATTGATTCTCAAAATGTATTTACAATGAGCGGTACGGTGCCACAGGAGGCGGTGGTAGAGCATTGTCATTTGTATGAACAGCGTATCAAAACTTATGGTGGTATTGATATTGCTGTTATGGGAATTGGCGGTGAAGGAAATATTGGCATGAACGAGCCGGGTTCTACCATTTCGTCTACTACTCGTCTTATCCTTGTCGATGGACCTTCTCGTGCCGAGGCTGCTCATAATTTGGGTATAGATAATCTTCCTCCATGTTCTATTACAATGGGAGTGGGTACTATTATGGAAGCCCGCAAGATTTATTTGTTAGCATTGGATGAAGAAAAAGCAGATATAGTGAAGCAAGCGGTAGAGGATAGGATTTCGGATACAGTGCCAGCTTCTTATCTTCAGATGCATCATAATGCAATGGTTTGCGTAGATTTGCCTACTGCCGCACATTTGACACGTATCCAGCGTCCATGGCTCGTGACAAATTGTGAATGGAACAATAAGTTAATTCGCAGTGCTATCGTTTGGCTTTGTATGGTGACAAAAAAACCTATCTTGAAGCTGACAAATAAAGACTATAATGAAAATGGTTTGAGTGAATTGTTGGCATTATATGGCTCGGCATACAATGTCAATATCAAGATTTTTAATGACTTGCAGCATACCATTACTGGGTGGCCGGGAGGAAAGCCTGATGCGGATGATACTTATCGTCCGGAACGTGCTAAGCCATTTCCTAAACGAGTTGTTGTATTCTCTCCGCATCCAGATGATGATGTGATTTCAATGGGAGGGACTTTGCGTCGTCTTGTTCAACAGGGACATGAAGTGCATGTGGCATATCAGACTTCTGGAAATATTGCTGTAGGTGATGAAGAAGTAGTTCGTTTCATGCATTTCATAAAGGGTTTCAACCAGTTGTTTGATGGAGATCAGAATGAAACAATTAAGAGAAAGTATGCTGAAATTAAGAGTTTCTTCTCTCAAAAGATGGAAAGTGATTTTGATACGCGCGATATATTGACTATCAAGGGATTGATTCGTCGTGGTGAGGCACGTACTGCATGTACATTTAATCAGATTCCTTTAGAGCGTTGTCATTTCCTTGATTTGCCGTTCTATGAAACAGGACGTATTGAAAAGAATCCGATCAGTGAAGCGGATGTGGAAATTGTATTGGATTTACTTCGTACAGTAAAACCTCATCAGATTTATGTGGCTGGTGATTTGGCTGACCCTCATGGTACGCATCGTGTATGTACGGATGCTGTATTGGCTGCCATTGATGAAGAAAAGAATGCAGGAGCTGAATGGCTGGAAGACTGTCGAATCTGGATGTATCGTGGAGCATGGGCTGAATGGGAAATTGAGAACATTGAGATGGCTGTTCCTTTGAGTCCAGAGGAGTTACGTGCTAAGCGTAATTCTATCCTTAAACATCAGTCGCAGATGGAGAGCGCACCATTCTTGGGTAACGATGAACGTTTGTTCTGGCAGCGCAGTGAAGACCGTAATCGTGGTACCGCTTCGTTGTATGACAGTCTGGGATTGGCTTCTTATGAGGCAATGGAGGCTTTTGTGGAGTATAAGCCGCTTTAAGTTTATTTTCTAAACAATGATATAAAATGGTAGGACCTTGCTTGATGATATATCGGCAAGGTCCTACTTTTGGTATGATATGTTTATTTATTCATGGTGATACGGGCCGTTGTTCAAGATAGTCATGGCACGGTAAAGTTGCTCTACGAAAATCAACCGGATCATTTGGTGAGAGAATGTCATTTTGGAGAGCGAGATTTTTTCTTGTGCAGCTTGATATATGGCAGGAGAGAAGCCATAAGGTCCGCCGATGATAAAGACGAGTCGTTTGTTTACCGTATGCATTTTTCGTTCTATCCATGATGCGAATTCCACTGAGCGGAATTCTTTACCATGTTCGTCTAGCAGCACTACTACATCTCCTGCTTGGATAGTTTTCAGAATCAGTTCTCCCTCTTTCTCTTTCTGTTGGTCAGCGCTGAGACTTTTGGTATTCTTCAGTTCTGGAATAACTTCCATGTCAAATGAAATGTAATGTTTGGTGCGTTCCAAATAATCATTTATAGCTGCAATATAATGCTTTTCCACAGTCTTTCCTGTTACAAGTAGGGTTATTTTCATATTCTGTATTTTGAGTTTTTGAACACTGATTTTGCAAAGATAGCCAATTTTTTTACCTTTGTTGGTGGAGGAATGCAGAAAAGGAGCAGATTATTTAGAGGTAGATAGAACTATGACTTATGAAACTTCCATATACCCCCTGCTGATGCTTTTGTTGTATGGTATATATGGCTGTTGTATTTGTACCATGATGTTTCCCCAAGCCGAAAGCAGACTGTGCGGAGTTGTTTTATTGTGTAGACTGTTTATATAGGAGCGTTTTCTGTAAAGTTATAGGTGGAAAGTAAGGTTGGAATGACTTGATAGTAAAAGAAATTATGTACCTTTGCCATAAGAATAACCATATAAATTTAGAATAAGATGGACGAAAAAGTAGTTAAAGATTTGATAGACCGTCTGATAGACTTGTCTTTTGCTGAAGATATCGGTGATGGTGACCATACCACACTTTCATGTATTCCTGCTGATGCAATGGGAAAATCAAAACTTCTGATTAAGGAAGAAGGTATTTTGGCTGGTATTGAAATTGCTAAAGAAGTGTTTCATCGTTTCGATCCTGCAATGAAAGTGGAAGTCTTTATGGAAGATGGAACTCATGTAAAACCAGGTGATGTGGCAATGGTAGTGGAAGGAAAAATCCAGTCACTTTTGCAGACAGAACGCTTGATGTTGAATATCATGCAGCGTATGAGTGGCATTGCTACCATGACAAACCGTTATGTGAAGCGCTTGGAAGGGACAAAGACTCGTGTCTTGGATACTCGTAAAACGACTCCTGGTATGCGTATCCTGGAAAAAATGGCTGTAAAGATTGGTGGTGGCGTTAATCATCGTATCGGATTGTTTGATATGATTTTGCTGAAAGACAATCATGTTGACTTTGCTGGTGGTATTGATAAGGCTATTACTCGTGCACGTGAATATTGCAAAGCAAAAGGTAAAGACTTGAAGATTGAGATTGAAGTAAGAAACTTTGATGAATTGCAGCAGGTCTTGGATTTAGGTGGTGCAGACCGTATCATGCTTGACAACTTTACTCCAGAGAATACTCGCAAGGCTGTAGAATTGGTTAACGGTCGTGTCGAGTTGGAATCATCTGGTGGCATCACTTTCGATACATTGCGTGATTATGCAGAATGTGGAGTTGATTACATTTCTGTAGGAGCTTTGACTCATTCTGTGAAAGGTTTGGATATGAGTTTCAAGGCTTGTTGATATGAAACATTGCATCTTAAAATGTCTGCTTTGTTTGGGTTTGATTATTTCAGGGCAACAAATGGCTTTTGCGCAAGACTGGAAGTCGATTGTTTCTGGAGTCGTTGAGGCTGTATCCGACAAAAAACTACCTGCAAAGTATTTCTCTTTAGAAGGAACATGGGATTATCAGGCACCAGATTGTAAATTAGAAAGTGATAATCTATTGGCGAAAGCTGGTGGGGAAGTAGCAGCCCAAAAAGTAGAAAGTCATATGGCTGGTATTTTTACTAGATTAGGATTTGATGAAGGTTGTACATACGAGTTTCACTCGGATAGCACTTATGTTTCTACAGTAGGAGGAAAGACTATACATGGTACTTATTCTTTTAATCCCGAAACAAAAGAGTTGTTGTTGACTACTAAGTTTGGATTGAAACTGAATGCTCAGGTAAAATGCAATCTTTTAGAGCCTAATAAGATGAGCCTTCTGTTTAATGCCGATAAACTGGTGTCTTTGGCAAAAAGTGTAGGAGGTGCATTAGGAAGTAAATCCTCAGCTCGTGCAAGTGTTACTAAGTTGATAGCTTTACTGAATGAGTATGATGGATTTCGGCTTGGGATGGAACTGCATCGTCAGCAATGAAACCATTCTATTTCCATGCTAAAAACAAGATAATATTAAGAAGGATAGTTGTATTGAGATAGGCAACTATCCTTTTTATATGGTTCAGTACAAATAAAATTCCCTTGCTCTTTACTAAAAGGGTAAGGGAATTAGATATATAAGGAAGATGCAAGGGAGTTATTTCATGTCAACAGGTTCTTTTAAAACTCTGCCATACCAGCTGGCTTTAGGGCTATTGCTTTTCATGTGATGTTTTTTTATCCATTCTTTCAACAGGAACCTGTGTTCGTTAAGTTCTTTTTCGTATTTCTGTTCTATGGCCAGATTTCGCATTTCTCCTTTGTCTTTTTTAATGTCGTATAATTGTTCACGATAGTGTCCTTTATCGTAGATGACATATTTATAGTTTGCAGTACGGAGCATCCACCCATAAGTAGCTCCTCCTTTATCGAAAACTGTTTCTGTAATTACATACGGTTGGTGAGACATTTCGGGGTTTGCAGTTTCTGCTAGGTTTTTATATGATACTCCTTCGTTGTCGGCAGGGAGTTTTGCTCCTGTCCATTCGCAGACAGAGGTGAAGAAATCCAATCCATTGTTGATGAGTTGTGGCAATACCGTTCCTGCATTCTTTTTCCCCGGCAAAGTAACAATAAGAGGAATATTTACAACCTCTTCATACAAGGCTGATTTTTGATTCCAATGATGTGCTCCCATACCGTCTCCATGGTCGCTGGTAAAGATGACCACAGTATTTTCCCATAGATTTTGTTTCTCTATTTCATCAACTATTTTTCCGATTTCTGCATCAATTTTTTCTACCAGTCGGAAGTAAGTGTAGCGGTAATGTTTCCAGTCGTCGGCCGTATAATAACGAGTAGGATAGGCCGAAACATTTTTTTCCTTTTCATAAGTGATGATATCTGCATCGTGAGGGTTTCTTGCAAAGTTTGCAGGAACTCCCGGACATTCTTCCAAAGGAGCTTGAGGAATGTCACCATGAGGAAGGTTTTGTTCTCTTGCATATTCGCAGATATTATGAGGGTTGTCAAAACTGGCCACTAGAAAGAAAGGTCGGTTATGTTTTTGCCGCAAGAAAGTGATGCAAGCTTCTGCTAATCCTTTGTCAGCATGAGGGTGCAAAGTCTTGAATCCAAATTCCTGGTCGGGTAGGCTTGCGGTATGCACATGCCATTTTCCAGCATAAGCACATTCATACCCCGCCTTTTTCACTAATATACCCAAGGATTGGGCTTTAATATGTTCCGGCATTGGCTTTCCGTTGCTTTCCATGCCTAATTCGTGAGAACTGTATCCGGTAAACATGGAAGCTCTGGATGGACCGCTTAGAGGAGCAGAGCAATAAGCGTTAGTAAAAGTTACTCCATTTTTCGCCAGACGGTCCATGTTGGGAGTATGCAAGTCTTCGTTTCCTATGCAGCTCATGGCTAATGCAGACTGTTGGTCTGTCATGATATAAATAATGTTAGGTTTTTGGCTTGCTTGCACAGCAAGAGGAAGCATAGTTGCTACAGACAGTAGTAATTGCTGATTCGTCATAGTTCGTTATTTTATTAGATATTTATTTGTTATTTCTATTTATGCAAAAGTAGGTAGTGCTTTCTAAATCATTTTATCTAATCGTCTAGATTATGGGTATTTTCGTACAAAATGAATAGATTCTTGCTTTTTTTGTTTTAGCGGAATGATTTTACTTCTTATTCTTGCAATAAATATATAGGTAAATCTTTGATGAAAAATATAATATTGAGTTTATTGCTGTTTGTGATGTATGCTATTCATTTTAAGCATTTGGGAGTAGAAGACCAATTATCCCATCCTTCCATATTGGCTATTGCTTAAGATTCTTTAGGTAGGATGTGGTTTGGAATAGAGAATGGTGTAAGCGTGTACGATAGAATTCGTGTCCATTCTTATAAACCGTTTCAAAAAATCAGTGGAGATTTTTTTGAAGGAGTATTTGTGTCGCAGATAGTATGCAACCAATCGGGGGATGTCTTTTTTGCAACGCCGCAAGAACTGGTGAAATATGATGTGCGCCAAGATTGTTTTTTGGGGGAAATACTCTTTATACTGTTTCGTTCAACAAACTGTATGTCTATCATCCTCAAACAGGAGAAAAGGAATATCAGAAGACTTTTCCTGTGAAGCGGGTGAATAAGTTACACATTGATGTAAAAGGGAATACTTGGTTGAGTGCAGATGACGGGTTGCATTTGTTGGATGCAGAGGGACGTTTTTCGTGCTTGGTGCAGGGAGAGTTTGTTTCCATATTTGAATCTTCAGCCCATGAAAATACAGAGGCTGTACATCCGATAGCTTCTGCTAATTTGAAATCGTTGTTTTATGACCATAGGCAGCTGCAATTTTATTTGGGAACCAATTTGAATGGTTTTTATTCTTTTTCGCTTCATGATCATCGGGTAAGTCGTTTTTATATTCAGAAACGATTAAGTTTGATTCTCTTAGGGCTGTCAATGCGATTAAGGGTTGTGGTGATTTTCTATTTTTCTCTACCAATAGGGGAGTGATTTGTTATGATATCTTGAAAGACCGTTCCATTCCTTTTTATAGTTGGGGGGCGTAAGTTTTCATATATTGATATTACTCCATCAAAGGAGCTGATTCTTTTGGAAGATAGCATGAAAATTTTCGACCTGACTTCTTTCAAGCAGAAATCATCTTATGCCTTACCGGTTCATGCCATTTGGCTTTGTCAGTGGGATGAACACACCTTTTACATCGGTACTTACGGCAATGACCAATCTTCCTTCTGGCAGATATACGCTTTAGCTTTGTAAACCATGGCAAGAGGCCGCACTATATGTGCTCCGTGGTATTATACTTGATGGGCATGGACGATATGGATAGGGTTGTCTGCTGTGCTGGTGACGATTGTGGTAAGGACATTTCAAGTATGGAAGAAAGCAAGTTGCTTTATGAGGAAAAGATGGAGAGAGAGACAAAATGCAGGAAATCAATGAGACGAAATTACGTTTCTTTACCAGTGTGAGCCATGAATTCCGTACTCCTCTTACTTTGATAATGGGAGGTATTGAGCAATTGGTGCACAATTATAAATTATTTCCACTTATTTATAATAAAGTGGTGAAGATTATGCGGCAGTCGGAACAATTAAATAATTTGTTTACGGATCTGATTGAGTTTCGTAAGTATGAGCAGCATAAGGTCACCTTTAAAGTTTCTCCATGCTGTATTCATCAGTTTATAAGGCAGATTTATAGATGACTTCAAGGAGCTTGCCGTTCCAAATGATATTTGTTCTCAATTGGGTGATAACGATGAGGCTGTTCCCATTATTTCTATGTGAATCAGATGTATAAGGTTGTCCATAATTTATAGTCGAATGCTTTTAAGTTTACTCCTTGTGGAGGATACATTACTATAGGAACCTTTGTTGGTTGGGAAAAAGCAGTCTTTTGAATTGTCGGTACCGATACGGGCTGTAGTATTGCGGAAAAGGATTTGCTTTATATATTTGAGTGTTTTTATCAAGCTGATGTTGACCGTAGTTTTGCCGGACAGAGAGCTAATGTAGGTTCCGGTATCGGGTTGGCTTTGGTAAAAGATATCGTGGAATGCCATTAGGGAAAGATTAGGGTGGAAAGCCAGTTGGGCAAAGGTATCTCTTTTATTGTGACCTTGAAGTTGGGTAAGGACTATTTCTTGGAAGACGAGCAGGTGACTGTGATAGGCAAGACCAGTGTGTTGAAACCGTTGTTGTTGCAGATGCTAGTTGGAATTTCAGATAACACTGATGTCGAGGATATTGCGGATGAGAAAGTTGAATCTGATAAGTCGATGATACTTTTGGTGGAGGACAATCGTGAGGTGATGGAGGTGGTTAGAGAGATCTTTCTTTGTATCAGGTGGAAACTATTTTCGATGGATTTCAAGGATTGGAAAAGACCGTAGCCTTGAAGCCTGACCTGGTTGTAAGTGATGTAATTCTTGGAGCAAGTGATAGATATCATTGAACAGAATGTGACCAATCTTGATTTTAAAGTTGGCATGATTGCTTCTTCGTTGTGTTTGGGGTGTTCATCGTTTTATGCAAAGTTTAAGGAATTGATAGGAGTAACTCTTAATGAATACATCAATTCTTATCGGTTGAAGAAGGCGGTCCTTTGATTGGTTCATGATGAAACCAAGAATGTTTCGGAAATAGCAGATGTGTTAGGCTTTGGTTCGCCCAATTATTTTTGTCAAAAGTTTAAGGAATGTTACAGGGTGTCTTCTACTCAGTATCATCAGAAGAATTAAGATGGTGTAGTGCAAACCTACATAAAAGCAGCAAGCCATGCAGACAAATGAGTGTGACTGCATGGCTTGCTGCTTTTATGGATAGATGTATGTAATTATGCTTTCTTTTTGTTTCTGGGGACTTTCAACTGGTCGAAACCTTCGCCAAAGACACCGATAACCAAGCTTTGAGAAATGAAAGCGGTAGGGTCAATGTCATTGATGATGCGGAAAATGGTATTTGACTGATTGTTCTTGGCCAAAACAAACATGATTTTCTGTTCGTTGCCTGTATAAGATCCTACAGCATCTATCAAAGTAACCCCACGGTGCAGGGCATTGATTTCACGGCTGATTTCTTCATATTTTTTAGAGATGATGAAGAACTGTACTGATTGGCGTGACGCATTCACAATCTTGTCGATAACGAAACTAACTACATAGAGTGTAACATAGCCGTATACTACCTGCCCCCAGTCCTTTAATACAAAATAGCTGCAAGTGACGATGGTCATATTGAGAACCATGATGATACGTCCTAATGAAATGTCATGGTATTTATTGATGACGGCTGCTATGATGTCTGTTCCTCCAGAACTTCCGTTGACCGAGAATGCAATGCCAATACCTGCTCCACATAGGGTGGCTCCTAAAATACATGACATGAAGATTTCATCGTGAAGTAACTCCATTCCTTCTGTCAGTTCTTGTATAAAGAGTAGGAAGAAGGTTAAAGAGAATACTGCAAAAATTGTTTTGAGACTGAATTTCCATCCTAAGACCTTGATTGAAAGAATCAACAGGCAGAAATTGATAGAAAAGTAAGTGTATTGTACGGGTAGTCCGGTGCCCCAATATACAATGGAAGCAATACCAGGAAGTCCACCTACAGTGATTTGGTTTGGCAAAAGGAATACAGTCCATCCAATGCCATAGAGAATCATGCCTAGCGCGATAATAATATAGTCTTTAATTTCACGCAGCATGAAGTTTTTAGAAGAGTTAATCATCTTTTGTTTCATGTTGTTTAATAAATTATCCTAAAAATCGTGCAAAGATAATAATTATAGTTGGTTGTCGCCTTTTAAATTGATAATTTTCGAGTGGTAAGGTTAATTAATGTAAATAAAAGGATGCTTGAATCTTCTTGTTTTGTATTCTGCTATTTAAAGGTCAGAAAGAAGAGAGTCTTCAGAACTGTAGGTCGAGGTTGGATAACACGATGGCTTTATAAATTTTATGACAATTTGTTGAGTGGTGATTGGGTATTGTACAGGATAGTTTAAGAATCTCAGAAATAGCTTTTGGGCACTTTGCTGAAATTATACTGGCGTTTCATTCAGAATATACCGTTATTTTGTTGAAAATATACCGATGATTTACAGAAAATATGTAGTTGATTTTCCTAAAATATGCTGATGATTTTTTTAGTGTGTTGCATGCTATAAAATTGCTATCTTCTAAGTAGGATTTGTTCAAATATTATCAAGATACGCTATGATTTATTGGTTTCAAAAAAGAGGGACAATAATTATGATTGTGAATCTATTGGAGAACTATTCTGTGATATGTATATAGAGTGCATGAATAGACATTCACGGAAAAGAGATGGGGTGTCATCTTCGAAGTTTTTACGGCTGTAACAGAACTTAAAGGTATGGATGAAGAAATGATATTGGATTTTTGTTGTAGTGATGATAAAAAATAAAGGATATTCCAAAGATGCTCCGACAATCTCAAAAGTGAGATTGTTCATCTAAAAAAATCATCGTAATTGTGGAATTTTATATATTAGAATGCTTAATATACATTATTAAATTGAGCCGAAAGCGGGACTCGAACCCGCGACTTACTCATTACGAATGAGTTACTCTACCAACTGAGTTATTTCGGCATTGAAACAATGATTGTTTCTTTCTTATGTGATGCAAAATTAGACCTTTTAAATTGAATGAGCAAGATATTTCTATTTTTTTTGATTGGACTTTTTTTATTATTGGATATATAATATACTTGAAAATTAAAAGTAAAAATGTATTTTTGTAGTTAACGGTCTAGTTATCATGATTTTTAGTGCTTTTTTTATAAAATGTGGTTATGAGCAATTATATACGTTTTGATTGGGCAATGAAGAGGATGTTGTGTAACAAGGCCAATTATAGTGTGTTGGAAAGTCTGCTTACCACCCTTCTTAATGAAAACATTAAAGTTAAGAATCTGCTTGAAAATGAAAGCAACCAAGAAGAATAGTTTGACAAGTATAATAGAGTAGACATGCTTGCCGAGAATTCAAGAGGTGAACTTGTTTTGGTTGAAGTTCAAAACATAATGAATATGCATACTTTCAATGTATGCTTTTCGGCACTTCCAAACTTGTAACAGAATACATCAACCGTGGAGATGGATATGAAAAAATGCGTAAAGTATATAGCATAAATATAGTATATTTTTCTTTGGAGCATGGAAAAGATATTGTTTATCATGGAAAGACCGAGTTTAGAGGAATAAATGAGAATGATATATTAGAATTGATACCTTTTCCAAAAACAGATATTTAATGTAGATATGGTAAGCTGGTTATATCCGGAATATTATATATTGAAGGTCAATGATTTTAATAAAGTAGCTACTACTCCTTTGGAAGAATGAATTTACTATTTGAATACCGGCAACATCTCAGATGATGCTAAAGCGCCTGATTTAGATGCGGTGCGTAAACGGTTAAAAGTAGACAATATGTCAAGTAGTGAAAAAGGGTGCTTACTATAGGCATTTGGAATATAGTAATCTTACGAGACAATATTTCTACAGAACGTGCAGAAGGTGTGCGGAAGGGCTAGTTGAAGGGATTGAAAAAGGTCGTGGAAAGGCAATCGATGGCATTGTAAAACAGATGAAAGAATTAGGTTTTCAGATGAACAAATAGCCCAAGCGACAGAAATATCATTTGGGAGATTAAAAAAAGTAGTCTGTATTTTTTTCAACTGAAGGGATTTTATTACTTTTGCACTCCGAACCAAAAAATAGACAGTATAAGACTAGATGTATAATATGGCGAAGGAAATAATGGGAGTGATTTTTCCTGTTAAAGAGAAATGGCAATCACTTTTTGCAACGGATGGAAATTTACATTCGGCAGCTACTTCCCTTTTTCCTCTTTTCTGTTGCTGCTGTTTCACTGCAGTTGTTTCTATTTTTTCTATTGTAATTTTTTTTAGAGATATAAAGATACCCGGTATTGCCTGTTTGGGCAATCCGGGCTTCTTTTCATATATAGGTAAGCGAAAGTCAAAGTATATTGTTCAATCAAACTTGAAAGGATACTAAGTCAAGGTTGAATGGAGAATAGATGTTTAGGATGACAAGTGAAAAGATACTTTCTGCGAAAACAAGATAGAAACAGTATTAGTTTTAACAAACAAAATCAAGAATATAATTAAGGTAATGAGAAATGTGACATTAATCCTCGACGACGGGAGCCGTTTTCATGGCAAGTCGTTCGGTTATGAGAAACCGGTGGCAGGTGAAGTTGTATTTAATACAGCAATGACGGGGTATCCAGAAAGTTTGACTGATCCATCTTATGCTGGTCAGCTGATGACTTTGACCTATCCGTTGGTAGGTAACTATGGTGTACCTCCGTTTACATTTGAAGATAACGGTTTGCCTACTTTTATGGAGAGTGAGAAAATTCATGCCGAGGCTATCATTGTAAGTGATTATAGTGGAAAATATTGTCACTGGAATGCAGTGGAAAGTTTGTCAGAATGGCTCAAGCACGAGCAGGTTCCAGGTATTACAGGTATTGATACTCGTGAACTTACCAAGGTGTTGCGCGAGCATGGAGTAATGATGGGCAAGATTGTTTTTGATGACGAACCTGAAAATATTCCTGAAGCTGCATATGACGGGGTGAATTATGTGGATAAGGTATCTTGTAAGGAAGTGATGCGCTACAATGAAGGTGAAGACAAAAAGAAGGTGGTGTTGGTAGACTGTGGTGTAAAGTCAAATATTATCCGTTGTCTGCTGAAGCGTGATGTAGAGGTTATCCGTGTGCCATGGAATTATGATTTTAATTCTTTAGAATTTGACGGACTTTTTATTTCAAACGGTCCTGGTGACCCTGACACTTGTGATGCTGCTGTACAGAATATCCGTAAAGCTATGCAGAATGAAAAGTTACCTATTTTTGGTATTTGTATGGGAAACCAATTACTTTCGAAAGCTGGCGGAGCTACTATCTACAAACTGAAATATGGTCATCGCAGTCATAATCAGCCGGTACGCATGATAGGTACGGAGCGCTGCTTCATTACCAGTCAGAATCACGGCTATGCCGTAGACAACAATACGCTTGGCACAGATTGGGAGCCGTTGTTTATCAATATGAACGATGGGTCGAATGAAGGGATTCGTCATAAAAAGAACCCTTGGTTCTCTGCTCAGTTTCATCCGGAAGCAGCCAGTGGACCTACCGATACTGAGTTCTTGTTTGATGAGTTTGTTAAGTTGCTGTAATCCATAAATAAAAGAAAAAGACAATGAAAGATAATATAAAGAAAGTATTGCTGTTGGGCTCTGGAGCCTTGAAGATTGGAGAAGCTGGTGAGTTTGACTACTCTGGCTCGCAGGCTCTTAAAGCCTTGAAAGAAGAAGGAATAGAAACTATTCTGATTAATCCTAACATTGCTACCGTACAGACTTCAGAGGGGGTGGCCGACAAAATCTATTTCCTTCCTGTTACTCCATACTTCGTAGAAAAGGTGATTGATAAGGAGCGTCCGGATGGAGTTCTTCTTTCTTTTGGCGGGCAGACTGCATTGAACTGCGGGGTGGCTCTTTATAAAGAAGGTGTTTTTGAAAAATATAATACTCGTGTACTTGGTACTCCTGTACAAGCTATTATGGATACTGAAGACCGTGAACTTTTTGTCCAAAAATTGGATGAGATTGATGTGAAGACCATCAAGAGTGAAGCGGTAGAAAATATAGAAGATGCTCGTCGTGCCGCCAAGGAACTGGGCTATCCGGTTATTATCCGTGCTGCTTATGCATTAGGTGGATTGGGCTCGGGATTCTGTGACAATGAGGAGGAACTGAATGTATTGGCTGAAAAGGCTTTTTCTTTCTCTCCACAAGTTTTGGTGGAAAAGAGTTTGAAAGGATGGAAAGAAGTGGAGTATGAAGTAGTACGCGACCGTTTCGACAACTGTATCACTGTCTGCAACATGGAAAATTTCGACCCGTTGGGTATCCATACAGGAGAATCTATCGTGATTGCCCCTTCTCAGACTTTGACAAACAGTGAATATCATAAACTGCGTGAACTGGCTATCCGTATTATCCGTCATATAGGAATTGTGGGTGAATGTAATGTGCAGTATGCTTTTGACCCGGAATCGGAAGATTATCGTGTGATTGAGGTGAACGCACGTTTGAGCCGTTCGTCTGCTTTGGCTTCCAAGGCTACAGGATATCCATTGGCTTTCGTTGCTGCTAAGTTGGGATTAGGTTATGGACTTTTCGATTTGAAAAATTCAGTTACAAAGACTACATCCGCTTTCTTTGAGCCGGCTCTTGACTATTGTGTCTGTAAGATTCCTCGCTGGGATTTGGGTAAGTTTCATGGCGTAGACCGTGAATTGGGCTCAAGCATGAAATCGGTGGGAGAAGTTATGGCTATCGGACGTACTTTTGAAGAAGCTATTCAGAAGGGACTTCGTATGATTGGGCAAGGTATGCACGGTTTTGTGGAAAACAAGGAACTGGTGATTGAGGACTTGGATAAGGCTTTGCGTGAGCCTACAGACAAGCGAATCTTTGTGCTTTCAAAAGCAATGCGTGCGGGTTATACAGTAGAGCAGATTCATGAATTGACTAAGATTGACAAGTGGTTCTTGGAAAAACTGATGAATATCATGCAGACCTCGAAAGAGTTGCATGAATGGGGAAACAACCATAAACTGCTTTATCAATTGCCTAACGATTTGCTATATAAGGCTAAGCGTCAAGGATTTTCAGACTTCCAGGTGGCACGTGCTATCGGTATGGACGGTGAGATGGAAGATGCTATTATCGAATTGCGTAATCATCGTAAGCAAGTAGGCATTGTTCCGGTAGTGAAACAGATTGATACTTTGGCTGCCGAGTACCCAGCTCAGACCAATTACCTATACCTTACTTATAGTGGTGTAGCTAATGATGTGCAGTATAAGGGAGACCATAAATCTATTGTGGTACTTGGCTCAGGGGCTTATCGCATTGGTTCTTCTGTAGAGTTTGACTGGTGTGGTGTACAGGCGTTGAATACAATTCGCAAGGAAGGATATCGCTCGGTGATGATTAACTATAATCCGGAAACGGTGTCTACCGACTATGATATGTGCGACCGTCTTTATTTTGACGAGTTGACTTTTGAACGCGTAATGGATATTTTGGAACTGGAAAATCCACATGGAGTAATTGTTTCTACTGGTGGGCAGATTCCAAACAACTTAGCTCTTCGTCTAGATGGGCAGCATGTAAATATCTTGGGAACTTCTGCTCAAAGCATTGACAATGCGGAAGACCGTGACAAATTCTCGGCGATGCTTGACCGTATCGGAGTAGACCAGCCGGAATGGAGTGCTTTGACTTCAATGGATGATATCAATGCGTTTATTGCAAAGGTTGGATTCCCGGTATTGGTGCGTCCTTCGTATGTGTTGTCGGGGGCTGCTATGAATGTATGTTCGAATCAGGAGGAATTGGAACGCTTCTTACAGCTTGCTGCTAATGTATCAAAGAAACACCCGGTGGTGGTAAGCCAGTTTATTGAGCACGCCAAGGAAGTGGAGATGGATGCAGTGGCACAGAATGGTGAAATTGTGGCATATGCTATCAGTGAGCATATTGAATTTGCAGGTGTACACTCGGGTGACGCGACTATCCAGTTCCCTCCTCAGAAACTGTATGTAGAGACCGTTCGCCGTATCAAGCGCATATCTCGTCAGATAGCAAAAGAACTGAACATTTCTGGACCTTTCAATATACAGTTCCTGGCTAGGGAAAATGACATTAAGGTTATCGAATGTAACTTGCGTGCTTCGCGCTCATTCCCTTTTGTTAGTAAGGTCTTGAAGATTAATTTCATCGAATTGGCTACTAAGGTGATGTTAGGTCTTCCGGTGGAGAAACCTAACAAGAATCTGTTTGAACTGGATTATGTAGGTATCAAGGCTAGTCAGTTCTCTTTCAACCGCTTGCAGAAAGCCGACCCTGTATTGGGCGTGGATATGGCTTCTACAGGCGAGGTGGGCTGTATTGGTGAAGATACTTCTTGTGCGGTTTTGAAGGCGATGCTGTCTGTTGGTTATCGTATTCCAAAAAAGAATGTATTGATGTCAACTGGGACATTGAAACAGAAAGTAGACATGTTGCAGGCTGCCCGTATGCTGAAACAGAAAGGTTATAACATCTTTGCAACCGGGGGTTCGTCTAAGTTTTTGGCTGAAAACGGAGTTGAAAACACTCGTGTATATTGGTCAAGTGAAGAAGGACAGCCTCAGGCTCTTGATATGCTTCACAATAAGGAGATTGATATGGTGGTAAATATTCCACGTGACTTGACTGAGACAGAACTTGAGAATGGTTACAAGATTCGTCGTGCAGCAGTTGATTTGAATATTCCATTGGTTACAAATGCTCGTTTGGCCAGTGCATTTATTAATGCTTTCTGTACAATGAGTATTGATGATATAGATATCAGAAGTTGGGATGAGTATAAATAATTCGTTCTGCTGAGGTAGAAGAAAGGAGCGCCATTTGGGAAGACTGTTTTTCTCAATGGCGCTTTTTGTTGGGCATAGCATTAGCTGGCAGATATAAAAAAGCAGGAAGGTAGCGAATTGCTTTCTTCCTGCTTTTGATAGATGATTATTACATTTATTCTACTACAATTTCATCTACAAACTGTACACCACCATAAGTCTTGTCTGGTTGTGCTTGATAGCGGATGTATCTTACAGAAGCATCGCCTTTCCATCCAAAATCCTTGAATGACACCAAGTCATCCTTTACTACTTTGTGGTCGATTTCTGTCAATGTCTGGAAGTCTTTCCCATTGGTGGAACCGGAGATAATTACTTTGGTAGGGAAAAATACCCATGGCCCACATATCTGCATGAAGGTGGCAGATACAGAGTGAATATCCTTCACTTCTTCCAAGTCAATAGTAACATCCATTCTATCATCTCCAACAAAACCAATCCAACGTTTGTCATTGTAATTCCACCCGCCCCGGAGGCCGTCTGTCAATGTAAGTTCTCCATTTGCAGGATAGTTTTTCCAGTAAGGTTTGTTGAAGGTTACCTTTTTTCCTGCAGCCACATGAGCAAGGGTATCTAGCGCTTCAGGACGGTTACCTATCTCTTCGCTGATTTCAAAAGGAGAGTAGCCTTGCAATTTCCATTGAGCAGTTTCTTTGAGTATTCTTTCATAGAAAGAGTTCCACGATTTGTTTTCTGGTATGGTCCATCCTATTTCAGCAATGGCAATGGCGCGTGGATATAACATATATTCCATGTGTTCATCTGTAGGAATGTATTCAGTCCATACATTACCTTGCACCCCTAAGAATAAATTCTTTTCTTCAATGCTTAATGAATCCGGCACAGGCTCATAACTATATACCTTATTTAATGGGAGGTATCCGCCTATAGCTTCCGGTTGTGAATAAGGTGCGTCCTGATACCCGTCAAAATAGCAGAATTCTCCAGGAGTCATAATGGCATGATGTCCGGCACGTACCGCTTTGATACCACCTTCTTCTCCTCTCCATGACATTACAGTTGCATTAGGAGCCAATCCACCTTCTAGTATTTCATCCCATCCCAGCAGCTTGCGGCCTCTGCTGTTCAGAAATTTTTCGATACGGTGAATCAAATAACTTTGCAGTTCATCTACGTTGGTCAAGTTTTCATCTTTCATGCGTTTCTTGCAGAGTGAGCATGTTTTCCATGCAGCTTTTCCTGCCTCATCTCCGCCAATATGGATATATTCGGACGGGAACATATCAATGACTTCCGACAGAACGTTTTCAAGAAATTCGAATGTCTTTTCATTTCCCACGCAAAAGTCGGCAGCTCCGACTTTGTGAGTGCAGGACAGTTCCGGATAGGCCGCCAAAACTTCTTCCGAATGGGATGGCATTTCTATTTCTGGAATGATTGTCATTTGATGCAATGCGGCATATTCCAACAATTCTGCTATATCTTCTTTGGTGTAAAAGCCGCCATAAGCGTTTGGAAAATCCTTTTCGCAAAGTTCACGTTTGCCATTCCACCAGTCTTTCCATATAGCCTGCTTACGCCAAGCTGCATATTCGGTAAGGCGTGGGTATTTTTCAATTTCCAGACGCCATCCTGCAGCATCGGTAAGATGCAGGTGTAAACGGTTCATCTTATAAGAAGAGAGCAAATCTATTTGTTTTTTTACGAAGTCTACGCTACGGAAGTGGCGTGAAACATCGAGCATGATGCCACGATAAGGAAAACGAGGGGCATCGGTAATGTCTACACCTTGTATGTGAGAGGCTACAGGGTCTGTAATCTGCTTCATGCTTTGGAGTCCATAAAACAATCCAGCTTGACTACGTGCTTTGATGGTTACACCCTTAGGGGATACCTGTAGGGTATATCCTTCTTCCGATTGGGGCTGCTGTTGGGTTGAATCCAATTGCAGTATAATCATGTTGTTGCCCGCATCTTGAGTGAACTCATGAGGTAAAGGACTGTCTTGAAGTGCTGCTTCTACCATGCTTCGGTTGATTTGTGGTGAGGCGATACAGATGCGTGTTTCACTGTTCCATTCAAAGTTACCATCAGACTGAGTGCATGAAAGTGGAACTGGAGTGATGTTTACTTGAGGCATATTTTGTTCCGCTGAGCATGAAAACAGCAGCGAAGATAAAACAATGCCATAAAATGAATATTTTTTCATATTCGGTTAATTAAAGAACTTTTATTAGGTATAAATAAAATAAGGGTTGAAGTTACTAAAAAAATGAAAACCAGATGGAATTTTTGACAGTATATTATACTGTTTGACATGAAAATAAGTATTCTAAGGTTGGTTTTGGTCATAAAAATGCTTCAAAAGGCATAAAAGCCCCCCTGATGATACATGATAGATGCCAGTTGGTGGAGTTGAATGAATGCATACATACTATCTGGCTCCCTAACCGATAAGTTTTGAGCGGGCATGGCATTTTTCAATCTGCCCTTACATATTCTTAAGCTATAACCGGTAATTCATTAAACAGTGATTGTGTTTTATTAATCAGAGGCGCTGTTTTATCAACCGCTGACATGAACTCAAGTTCCTCTCGGCATAAAATACAGTATTCTGTCAAACTCGTTGCTCTTTATTATGTGCATCGGAATATTTTATGCCGGTTTGCAGACAACTGCGTGGCCAATAAATCCATCATATTGATTTTGCTCCTTTATTGGTTTAAAGAATATATGTGCCAATTCAATACTGCCAACAGATGATTGATATGTCATGGCAGAGCGTTATATTTGTTTCCGGATAATCCACTCAGCACGACTGTTTGCGCCGCTGTTATAAATTATCCTGAAGCCTTTTACTTGATTCAACTGGTATGCTGGAATGCTTTCTAATGTAAAAGAAATAATGCCACGGACTCTTTCTTTGTTGTTCTCTTGAAGAGAATGGAGTCTTAGTTCAACAGGCAGAAGGCCCTCTGAATCTGGTTTTACATTGGTGCAGACAACCAAACTGATTCTATGGGTATCATCTTCTTTGGTGTGGTTAAGTTCAAATTGAATGTTTAGGTGTTTGGTACTGATGGAGGTAGCGGTTATTTGGATTGGTGAATTTCCGAAAGCATCCATGTTTTCAGAGTCGGTATAGTTTGCTTTCTTGGTCAATACTTTAGCATAGATTCCTAAAATCTGGACCTGTGGATACTTCATGTCTGCCGTTTCCAGAAATTGGATGCCTGCTAGAACACGTTGTCCTGAAGAGTCAGCATCAGCAGATTGAAGAATCTTCGGGTTTTGTATGGATAGCAGTCCGTAAGAGTCTGACTCCAACATGGTTTGATGGTCTTTCAAGATGACCGTCCCTAAAGTCGGGAAGAAGTTGTCCGGAGTATTGTTTTTCAGGCAAGAAGTCAAAGTGGATGTAATGAAAATGCCGATAATCAGATGATAGATGTATGTATAAATTTTCATATTAAATGTTTAGATATTTTGTTGCTATAAAAATGTAAAGAAGAAGATTTGACTGCTTTCGAGGTTGTTAAAACAACTTAATGAATTTAATATATGTGAGGTATGCAGTATTTTTGTTGTCTTTACATTTTTCATATAAATAGAGAATAGATCCACAGATATGACAGAAGAAGATTTGTCGAAAGAGTGCGCACGGGGAAACAACCAGGCACGCCGTATCCTTTATGAGCGTTACGGTGGAGGGCTTATGGCCATATGTCTTCGCTATCTGGGGGAAAGAGAGGTGGCCGAGGATATCTTGCATGATGGCTTTATTCGGATATTCCAGTCGATTTCTACATTTACTTATCAAGGAGAAGGTTCGCTTAAGGCCTGGATGTCTCGGGTGATGGTGAATGAAGCTTTAGGCTATTTGAGGAAACATACAGCACAAGTACAGCAGGAGGTGCTGATGGAAGATATTCCAGACGTGCCCGATGTAGATGATGGACCGCTTTCTGATGTTCCTCAGGCAGTAATGATGCGTTTGATAGGGGAGTTGCCGGAAGGTTATCGAACGGTGTTTAATCTTTATGTATTTGAGGAAAAAAGCCATAAGGAGATAGCTGCAACTTTGGGAATTACGGAGCATACTTCCTCTTCACAGTTTTACCGTGCCAAAACATTGTTGATGAAAAAGATTAATGAATATAGAAAAAAAGAGTCGATATGAAGAAAGAAGATCAATGGATAAATAATCTTCGTAAGCAGATGGAGGAATACTCTGAACCTCTTCCACCAAACGGATGGGATAGGTTGGAGAAATCTTTGGCTTTGCCTCGGGTGATACCTTTTTGGAGGAATCCACGTATTGTAGCTGCGGCTGCTGTTTTTGTGGCTGCGGTATCTTCTTTGAGTATATGGCTTTCAGAAACTACTTCTGGTGGCCAGGGAGGAATGTTGCAGCCCGAATATTCATATAATGAGAGTATGGAAGGCGTGTCAGAGAATGTAATGGAAGGTAATCTGCTGCCAGATAAAATCGTGGCGGATAACCTGACGAAGCCTATAGGGAAACCTTCTTGTAAGCCTGACCAGTTACCGGTTGAAGAGTTTCAGCCGCAGCCTTGTAAATTAGATGAATCTTTAGAGAGTGAAGATGGTGGCACACTGGATGAAGACTCTTCTTTGCCGGCAGGCACATCAAAAGAGAAGAGTGTGGAAAACGAGATGTGGGATGAAAGAAACTCAAACATGTCGAGGGTACATGACCGTAAGGTGATGGCAGCCAATCGTGCAGCGATGGAAGAAAGGACCGGACGGGAGAAAAAAAATGGGCAATGGTCGGTTGGTATAGAAGCCGGTAACACTCCGTATGTAGCTTCTACTTCATTTGGTGGGTTTAGCGGAATGGTATCAAGAGCAACAAGCATGATGGCCAGTTCGTTTGCTGTGGTAGGAGATAAAAACTCGACCTATCGCCAGGTGTTGTTTAATAACCGTGATGGTAAAGCCAAGACTAATATTCATCATAAGATGCCTGTTACAGTTGGCGCTATGGTGAAATGGCGCATTACTGACCGGTGGGCGTTAGAGAGTGGGGTAACATATACTTATCTTTCCTCCAATTTTCGTTCTGGGTCAGACACTTCTTACTCGGAATGGGAACAAAAACTTCATTATGTAGGTGTCCCACTCAAGCTTCATCGCATGCTTTGGGAGAATCGTAGGTTCTCTTTTTATGCCTCGGCAGGCGGAATGGTTGAGAAATGTATTTCTGGAAGTGAAGAAGGGTTGGATGTGGCAGGAGTGGTCAAAGCCAAGGCTGCCAGGACTTCACTAGACATTGATGCTCTTCAATGGTCGGTGATGGCTGCAGCAGGAGTACAACTAAATGTGACCCGTTGGTTAGGAATGTATGTAGAGCCGGGAGTTGCTTATTATTTTGATGATGGTGAAAAAATAGAAACGATTCGCAAGGAGCATCCGTTGAATTTTAATCTGCAGTTTGGCTTGCGTTATAGTTTCGGGCGTTGATGTGGATGAGGAATGACAGCATTGCCGTAGGAAGTGACGAATTTTATGATAAAGCGTGATGAACAGTCTTTTAAACTGTTGTCACGCTTTTTATTTCGTAGAAAATCATTACCTTTGTAATACAGTAATAAGAAAAATTAAATTGGGTATATGACTAATGATTTGAAAATTTCTCCGTCTCTTCTTTCGGCTGATTTCGGGAATCTGAAGGGCGATATTGAGAAAGTGAACCGTAGTGAAGCCGACTGGTTGCATATTGATATTATGGATGGCGTGTTTGTTCCTAATATTTCATTTGGCTTTCCAGTGTTGAAATATGTGGCCGAATTGTCGGAAAAGCCGCTTGACGTACATTTGATGATTGTGCAGCCGGAAAAATTTATCCGCGAGGTAAAGGAACTGGGTACATTGATGATGAATGTGCATTATGAAGCATGTACTCATCTGCATCGTGTCGTTCAGCAGATAAAAGATGCAAGTATGCAGGCCGGTGTGACATTAAACCCTGCTACTCCTGTTTCATTGTTGACAGATATTGTGGCTGATGTAGATATGGTGTTGCTGATGAGTGTAAATCCAGGATTTGGAGGCCAAAAGTTTATTCCTAATACTTTGGATAAAGTGCGTGAGCTTCGTGAATTGATTGCACGTAAGAATTCAAAAGCACTGATTGAAGTAGACGGTGGGGTGAACTTGGAGACTGGATCGGCATTGGTTGAGGCTGGCGCAGATGTGTTGGTGGCAGGTAATGCTGTATTCAAAGCTCCAGATATGGCTGGTATGATTCATCAGTTGAAATCTTTGAATAAATAATCAAGGGTGTTTTCCCGGTTTATATCTTATCCGGTATTCCGGCTGGCATTGATATGGTCGGTTGGAATACTTGTTTCAGACAAACTAATTGCCCGGCAGGAGTGGTTATGCCCTCTTGCCGGCTTTTTTTTGTTGCTCCTGATTCTTTCTGTAAAATGTTATTTTATCAAGAAATATCATCGAAGGTATTGGTTTGGCATCGTTGTTTCAGCGACAATAGCGGTGGCTGGAGGAATTTGGACGCAGTTGCATAAGGAACGGGTAGAATACGGTTGGTCTGAAGAAACTTGTGAATACGTAGCTTGGATATGTGATGTCCCTCGTATGAACGGAAAGACGGTAAGGGCTTTGGTTGAGGTGGAAGGGACAAGGGGGGATTCTATATGGAAAACTGTAGGACGCAAGGCGGTGTTGTATTGGATGCCTGATACTGTTCAAGGTACCTTGCAGTGTGGAGACAGGCTTCAGTTCCGGACTCGGATGGTTCCCACTTCTTTATCGGTTGAGGCTCCGGGGTTTGATTATGGACGTTATCTATCCAGGCAGGGAGTGAGCGCTACTGGGATTGTTTTTGTGGGGCAGTGGAGAAAACTCGCAAAAGGACACCCGTTGTCGGTAAGGCAATATGCTTTATTGTATAGGGAGAAAGTACTGTCGCTTTATCGTTCTTGGGGATTAGAGGGAGATGTATTGGCTGTTGTTTCGGCATTGACAGTAGGTGATAAGAGTGAATTGAGTGATGAATTAAGAAATAGCTATAGTGCAGCAGGGGCCAGTCATGTGTTAGCATTGTCGGGCTTGCACGTTGGATTGTTTGTATGGATACTGCTGGTATTGACCCGCCCCTTATGTTGGGTACGAAGAGGAAAGGAACTGCAGAAGTTGTTGCTGGTAATCGTCTTATGGGGATTTGCATTTCTGGCAGGACTGAGTGCTTCGGTAGTAAGAGCTGTCACAATGTTTACTTTGTATGTATTGATGGAAGTAGGGATGGGAGGGCGGTTTCAGTCGTTTTGCGCATGGAGTCTTACCGCTTTTCTCATGCTGGTATATAATCCTCTTTACCTTTTCGATGTGAGTTTTCAGCTTTCTTTTATGGCAGTCTTTTCTATATTATATTTTTATCCGTTGCTGGAGCGGCTATGGCATCCTCGTTGCCGGGTATTGACGTCTTTGTGGCAGGCGGTTGTAGTATCTATTTCGGCACAATTAGGTACCCTTCCGTTGGTGCTTTATTATTTTGGCGCATTTCCCACATATTTTATTTTGACCAATTTGCTGGTAACCCCATTGGCAACTGTCGTTTTAGGAAGTAGCGTGTTTGCTTTGTGTATGATGCCGTTTCCTTGGCTGAATGAGGTGATGATAAAGCTCCTGGTATGGGCTAGTAGTTTTATGACAGAGTCTATGAATACGATTCAACAGTTTGAAGGGGCGCAATTTACTGAATTGTTTTTGTCTGACTGGCAGTCTTTTCTGCTGGGACTTCTTCTTTTGGTTGGAGGAGGATGTTTGGCAAATCATACGGTTAAACGGTATGTTTGTGGTTTGATTTGTTTGAATATGTTTTTGCTTGGGATGATTGTTCGTTGTTGTTGTCCGGAAGCAGAGTACCTTTGTTTTTCTCGCAGTCAAGTTAGTCTTTGTAAGAATAATCATACCAAGGTTCGTTTTTTCGACTCGGGTAACTATCAGATAAGGGGAAGATGGGTGGCAGTCTTTTCAGATAGCAAGCGTCCGGTATTTTCATCATCAGACTCTTTATCAAGGTCTTGTCGGAAACTGGAGTATGCTTATCTTTGTGGTCGTTTCCGTGGGACGGTTTCTGAAGTGCGGAATTGTTTTACGGTAGAGACAATCTTGTTGGATGCGTCACTCGACAAGGAAATACGTTACAGACTGATAAAAGAATGTAGGCAGTTAGGGCAGAATTTTATTGATTGTTCCGATTCAGGATATTATGCAATAGCATTATGATGATATAAAATATTATTTTTGTACATTTGCATCCAAATAAATTTCATTTAAATAATAAATATGTTATCGAAAGTAATACTTCAGGCGAATATAGATAAAGTAGCTAAATATTTTGATCGCGCTGATAAGATAGTCATTGTCACCCACGTGTCACCCGATGGCGATGCTTTAGGTTCATCGTTGGGTTTGCTGCATTTTCTGGAAACACAGGAAAAAACGGTAAACATTATTGTCCCTAATGCTTTTCCTGACTTCCTTCGCTGGATGCCTGGTGCTAAAGATATCGTGCGTTATGATAAATATGCTGAATTTGCCGACAAGTTGATAGCAGAAGCTGATGTAATCTGTTGTTTAGACTTTAATGCATTGTCACGCATTGATAAGGTTGCTGCTTCTGTAGCTGCTGCCGAAGGACGTAAGATATTGATAGATCACCATTTGTATCCTGAAGATTTCTGTCGTGTATCAATCTCCCATCCAGAGATATCTTCTACTTCAGAATTGATTTTCCGTTTGATTTGCCGCATGGGACATTTTGAGGACATTACTCAGGAAGGAGCAGAGTGCATCTATACAGGTATGATGACAGATACCGGTGGGTTTACTTATAATTCGAACAATCGTGAAATTTATTTCATCATCAGCGAACTGTTGTCTAAGGGTATAGACAAAGATGAAATTTACCGTAAAGTATTCAATACGTACTCTGAAGGCCGTTTGCGTTTGATGGGATATGTATTATATGATAAAATGGAAGTATTTCCTCAGTTTCGTTCCGCTCTTATATGGCTTACTAAAGAAGAGCAGGGTAAATTTCAATATGTAAAGGGGGATACAGAGGGTTTTGTCAATATGCCTCTTCAGATGAAAGGTGTGCGTTTTTCAGTGTTCTTGCGTGAGGATACAGAAAAAAAGATGATAAAGGTATCCCTCCGTTCGGTAGGAACTTTCCCTTGCAATCAAGTGGCTGCCGAGTTCTTTAACGGAGGCGGGCATTTGAATGCGTCCGGCGGTGAGTTCTATGGCACAATGGATGAGGCTATCGAACGTTTCAAGCAGGCGCTGATTAAGTATGAAACCTTACTTTGCGAGTGATTGATAAAAAGAATTTAATTGATTTTTTAAGATAAAATAGGAGTCAATTTTTTTATTTGTTTTGGTGGTATAAATAATAGAAGTTTTATTATTTTTGCCATAAATATTGAACTATAATGAAGAATATAAGATTTGTATTAGTGATTCTGTGTGTGTTGGCATTGGCTTTGCAAGGCTGTAATAATGGCAAGACTTATGCAGAAATGAAAGAAGAAGAGGCAGACGCCATCAATGCATGGATTCTTAAAAATGATTATAAGGTAATCAGTGAAGCGGAATATTATGCACAAGATACGATAACAAGCGAGAATGAATATGTATTGTTTGAAGAGTCTGGTGTATATATGAATGTGGTTTGTAAGGGACCGGATGGAGCCGACGGCAAGATTCTGAAGGATGGCTCTCATAAGGTGTTGTCTCGTTTCATTGAAATAGCTGTGCAGCAGCGTGGTGATTTGGGCTTTAGTGTAGGGGATACCATTTTGTGGAATATGAATGTGCCAGGTTCTACTGCCATGAACCTGTTCCCGGAAGAATATAAGCTTCAGATTAATAAAAATAGCTATTCGGCTTCTTTTGTTAGTTTTCATAAGAATAGTATGTCACAGTTCTATGGTACAACTTCTGTTCCTTCGGGATGGTTGGTACCGTTTAAATACATTAAGCCGGGCAGAACACAGTCGGCAGATAAGGTAGCTCGTGTGCGATTGCTTGTGCCTCACGGACAAGGAACTAATAATGCCAGTCGTTATGTATATCCTTGCTTCTATGAGATTACTTATGCATTGTAAATCATTTACATTATAACTGAGGTAAATATTATGACATTAATTAAATCTATTTCTGGAATCCGAGGAACAATCGGAGGACATGCGGGTGAAGGCTTGAACCCGTTGGACATTGTGAAATTCACATCTGCTTATGCTACTTTAATTCGTCGTACTACAACAGTCAAAAGTAATAAGATTGTAGTGGGGCGTGATGCACGTATCTCTGGCGAGATGGTGAAAAATGTAGTTTGCGGTACTTTGATGGGTATGGGATTTGATGTGGTGAACATCGGTTTGGCTTCTACTCCTACTACAGAGTTGGCTGTGACTATGGAAGGCGCTTGTGGTGGTATCATTCTGACTGCCAGCCATAACCCAAAGCAGTGGAATGCATTGAAACTACTGAATGAACATGGTGAATTCTTGAATGCACAAGAGGGTAACGAAGTGCTTCGTATTGCTGCTGCCGAAGAATTTGAATTTGCAGATGTTGACCATATTGGTAAATATAGAGAAGACAACACATATAATCAGAAGCATATTGACAGTGTATTAGCTTTGAAATTGGTAGATGTAGAAGCTATTCGCAAGGCTAATTTCCGTGTGGCTATTGATTGTGTAAATTCAGTAGGTGGTATTGTTTTGCCACAGTTGTTGGAACAGTTGGGCGTGCAGCATGTTGAAAAATTATATTGTGAGCCTACCGGTGATTTCCAGCATAATCCAGAACCGCTTGAAAAGAACTTGGGTGATATCATGGGGCTGATGAAAGGTGGAAAGGCTGATGTTGCATTTGTAGTAGACCCTGATGTGGACCGTTTGGCAATGATTTGTGAAGACGGAAAGATGTATGGTGAAGAATATACATTGGTTACAGTAGCTGATTATGTGTTGAAGCACACTCCTGGCAATACGGTTTCTAACTTGAGCTCAACTCGTGCCTTGCGTGATGTGACTCGTAGCTATGGCATGGAATACAATGCTTCTGCGGTTGGTGAAGTGAATGTGGTTACTAAAATGAAGGCTACTCATGCTATAATTGGTGGTGAAGGTAATGGGGGAGTTATCTATCCTGAATCTCACTATGGCCGTGATGCTTTGGTAGGTATCGCTTTGTTCTTGAGCCATCTGGCTCATGAAGGTAAGAAGGTAAGCGAATTGCGTGCTACTTATCCTCCATATTTTATTGCAAAGAACCGTATCGACTTGACCCCTGAAACTGATGTAGACGCTATTTTGTCTAAGGTGAAGGAAATGTATAAAAATGAAGAAATCAATGACATCGACGGTGTGAAGATTGATTTTGCAGACAAGTGGGTTCACTTGCGTAAGAGTAATACAGAACCAATTATCCGTGTATATTCAGAAGCTGCTACTATGGAAGCTGCAGATGAATTGGGTAAGCAGATTATGGATATTGTATATAGTTTGGCTAAATAATCAGTACTTGACTGATTGCTGAATAAATGAGAAGTCCGGTTGGCAAAGATTCAACCGGACTTCTTTTATTAGGTATATAAGATTAGACCCATAGGAGGTCGCTCATAATCCCGTCGGATATGAAGATTCCTTCCTCGCTAAGAACCAGTTTGTTTCCTTCCTTTTTTAGTTTTCCACTTTTAATATATGTGGCAGCCATTTTCAGACAATAATTGTAAAGCTCTTCTCCAAACTCATTTTTTAACCTGTCAAGGGGCATTCCCCATTTAGTGCGGATAGATGTTATCACAAAATCGTTGTATTTGGTGTAGAGGTCCAGTTCTTCCTTTTCAAATATTCTTTCTTTCTCTTCAGAGGAAATGCTTTCCATGGCAGCAATGTATTGGTGCAATGAAGGAGTATTCCATTGTCGGTTTTTGCCGTTGTAAGAATGTGCAGAAGGGCCACATCCCAAATATTTGCTTCCTGTCCAGTAGCTGGAATTATGGCGAGAATGAAATCCCGGCATGCAGAAATTGGATATTTCATAGTGTTCATATCCATATTCTTTTAGTGTGGCAATCAAGGTTTCAAAGAGTGTAAGGCTTAGATCCTCATCTGCTTCTTTTACCATCTGCTCATCGCGCAGTTTGCTTAATATTGTTCCCTCTTCGTAAATCAGATGATACGCCGAGATATGTTCAGGCTTCAAGGAGACAGCTATGCTCAAATCTTTCTTCCATATTTCAAGAGTTTCTCCAGGTAATCCATACATCAGGTCGATGCTGATGTTTTTAAATCCCGCTTTTCGACAACGGTGGAATGCATCGGTTGCTTGTGTAGCGGTGTGTCGTCTGCCAAGCAATTGAAGTGTGTTGTCATTGAAGGTTTGAAACCCCATACTTAGTCTGTTGAATGGTAAAGTTTTCAATGTATTCAAATACTCATCTGTCATATCATCCGGATTGGCTTCAAGCGTAATTTCTGCAGAAGGATTTACCTTAAAGTTTTTGTAGATTGTTTGAAACACCTTTTCAAAATCTATTGCTTCCAGTTGTGAAGGAGTTCCTCCTCCGAAATAGATTGTTTCAATATCTTCTCCTTCTGTATAATTTTTTCTGTACTCTATCTCCTTACACAAAGCATGAATATATTTGTCTTTCATGTCGGAACGTGTAGTTGAATAGAAATCGCAATAGATGCATCTTTTCTTACAAAAAGGAACATGAATGTAGATTCCAGCCATAATGTATTTTATTGTTTGGTTGCAAAGGTAGTCTTTTTATTGGATAAATGCCTATGTTGTTGGCTTGTGTAGTAAAAAGGATTTGCTACGAATTGGCTCGTTTGCATCCTTCTTTGTACATTTATGTCTAAAAACATAGTTTAGTAACACCGGGTGAAAAGTTGCATTTCTGAACATTAATTTCTAATTTGCGCTCACATAAAAAATGAGATATGAAACACATATCCTTTTGTTACTAATTAAATCTTGAAACACCATGAAAGTATATCAGACAAACGAAATCAAGAATATTGCCCTCCTAGGCAATGATGGATCAGGTAAAACCACCCTCACAGAAGCGATGCTCTATGAGAGTGGTATTATAAAACGTCGTGGCAGAATTACTGCCAAGAATACTGTCAGCGATTATTTTCCGGTAGAGCAAGAGTATGGTTACTCTGTATTCTCTACCGTATTTCATGTGGAGTGGAATGGTAAGAAACTGAATATTATTGACTGTCCGGGAAGTGACGATTTTGTAGGTGCTGCAATAACCGCACTGAATGTAACCGACACAGCCATCTTGTTGCTAAATGGTCAGTATGGTCCTGAAGTTGGTACTCAAAATCATTTCCGTTATACAGAAAAATTAGGTAAACCAGTTATTTTCTTGGTAAACCAGTTGGATAATGAAAAATGTGATTTTGACAGTGTACTCGAGCAGTTGAAAGATAATTACGGTTCTAAAGTAGTTCCGGTTCAGTATCCTTTGGCTACAGGACCAGACTTTAATTCATTGATTGATGTACTTTTGATGAAGAAATATACTTGGGGACCAGATGGCGGTGCTCCAACCATTGAAGATATACCAGAAGAAGAAAAAGAGAAAGCGCAGGAATGGCATAAGACGCTGGTAGAGGCTGCTGCTGAGCATGATGAAACTTTGATGGAAAAATTCTTTGAATCAGAATCGCTTACAGAAGATGAGATGCGTGAAGGTATTCGTAAGGGGTTGGCAGCAAGAGGAATGTTCCCGGTATTCTGTGTCTGTGCCGGCAAGGACATGGGTGTGCGCCGTTTGATGGAGTTCTTGGGTAATGTTGTTCCGTTTGTGGATGAAATGCCTACTGTACATAATACCCGCGGTGTAGCTGTTGACCCGAAAGCTGACGCTCCAACCTCGCTTTATTTCTTTAAAACAGCAGTAGAGCCTCACATTGGTGATGTTCAGTATTTCAAGGTGATGAGTGGTGTGGTTCATGAAGGTGATGACTTGAGTAATGCTGATCGTGGTTCGAAAGAGCGTATGGCTCAGTTGTATGTTTGTGCAGGTTCTACCCGTGAGAAAGTGGAAGAACTCCGTGCTGGTGATATTGGATGTACTGTGAAATTGAAAGATGTAAAGACTGGCAATACTTTGAATGGAAAGGGCTGTGAGAACCGTTTCAACTTTATCAAGTATCCTAATCCTAAATATACTCGTGCTATTCGTCCGGTAAATGAAGCCGATATTGAAAAAATGATGGTCATATTGAACCGTATGCGTGAGGAAGACCCTACATGGGTGGTTGAGCAGTCTAAGGAATTACGTCAGATTCTGGTACATGGTCAAGGTGAATTCCATTTGCGTACTTTGAAATGGCGTATAGAAAATAATGAAAAATTGCAGATTCAGTTCTATGAACCAAGAATTCCATACCGTGAAACGATCACTAAGGTGGCCCGTGCAGATTATCGTCATAAGAAACAGTCGGGTGGTGCCGGTCAGTTTGGTGAAGTACATCTGATTGTAGAACCTTATTATGAAGGAATGCCTGCTCCAGAAACTTATAAGTTTGATGGTCAGGAATTCAAGATGAATGTTAAAGGTACTGAAGCTGTTGATTTGGAATGGGGCGGTAAACTGGTATTTGTAAACTGTGTAGTAGGTGGAGCTATTGATGCACGTTTCATGCCAGCTATCTTGAAAGGTATTATGAGCCGTATGGAACAAGGTCCGCTGACTGGCTCGTATGCGCGTGATGTGCGCGTGATTGTATATGATGGCAAGATGCATCCGGTAGATTCAAATGAAGTTTCATTTATGTTGGCTGGACGCAATGCTTTCAGTGAAGCCTTTAAGAATGCCGGTCCTAAGATTTTGGAACCTATCTATGATGTGGAAGTCTTTGTGCCAAGTGATAAACTGGGTGATGTGATGAGTGATATGCAAGGACGTCGTGGTATGATTATGGGTATGAGTAGTGAAAAGGGGTATGAGAAATTGGCAGCTAAAGTTCCTTTGAAGGAAATGTCCAACTACTCAACATCTTTGAGCTCATTGACTGGCGGTCGTGCTTCATTTATCATGAAGTTTGCTAGCTATGAATTGGTTCCTACTGATGTTCAGAACAAACTGATGAAAGAGTTTGAAGAACAGGAAGGGGAAGATGCTTAAGTTTAGAAATTAAGTTAGTTTAGGTGATTTTTTAATTATAGTCGTTTTGGCTTTGCTGTGAGTAAGGCCGAAACGACTTTTTTATTGATTAGTCCAATTAAAGGGTAAAAGATAGGCAGATGGATGATAGTGTACGATAAATGTATAAAATCAGACTGCTGATATTGTTTCCAGTCTTAAATTTGCTTTATGTTGCTTACAGCAATAACGGCTAGTTTGTGAGGAAGTAAGATTGATTTTGTGATACATATCAAAAAACTCAATTTTTAAGACACAGAAAAATATGAAAAGAAAATTCTTGTCATTGGCATTTTTCGTATTCGCTTTGAGCGGTAATGCTCAGAACTTGGTGGATAATGGTTCTTTTGATACTCCTTTGGATGAACAGACATTTCAGACTGTTCCATTTACTCAAAATTGGTTCATACTGGAAAAGTCTAATGGAGGTACTTCTATTACTGCGGCTACAGATGATAACAGCCATGGAAATGTTGTGCTGATTGAAAATACAACCAACAATTCATGGTATAAAGCATTTTTAGGAAAGCATTTGTCGGTTAGTGAAAAAGGAATATATACAGTGTCGTTTGAAACAAAGGCTCTATCGCCTAAAACTGAAGTGAGATTCTTTTTTCGTGATGCGAAAAAGATAAATTGTTTATATTAAGAGAAGGTTTCGATATAAACGATGAGTCTACCAAGAATCAATCGGCTGCAGCTTATAGCTGTAAACTCAAGAAAGAGGGCAAGTGGGTGAAAGTCTCTGCCGATTTTGATTTCTCTAAAACAGTTAATGCTTTTGCAAGTGTGGCAGGAATTGAAAAGAAAGGTGGAAAAGTGCTTGAAATTGCTGTGACCGAAGGTATGTTAAAAGATATGGTACTTGTCATTCAGCTTAAGAATAAAGAATCAAAGGCCATGATTGACAATGTTTCCGTTGTAAAGAAATGACATTTTGTATGACATGCGGCTAAAAAAGTGCGATGTGTTTACTCTGACGAGGTGACATATCGCACTTTTTTATGTTGGATAGGTTGTTATTTGTATTGGAGAGTCTGGACTTTTTGTAAAATGCGGGGAAATTGATAAGCAAAGATGAGTGTGCAACAGATGGCGGCTGTAGCATCGGAAATGCCTTCGGCTGCATATACCCCCGTAACCTCCATGAATTGAGGAAGCACCAGTGCTAATGGTACCAGGAGGATTATTTTCCTCAGCAATGCGATGAATACAGAAATTTTTGCTTGGCCCAATGCAACAAACATATTTTGGCAAGCGCGCTGTAAGCCAAAGATAGTCATGCCGGACAGGAATACAGGCATGACTTTACCTACAGTCCTTATGAGTTCCTCGTTGCTTGTAAACATCGAAGCTACAATTGTAGGGAAAAGGATTATCAGTCCAACCAATAGGAGATTGAAAGAGAACATTACAGCTAGCACGATGCGGAAACATTCTTTCACACGGTTGATGTTGCGATGTCCGTAGTTGTAGCTGGCTATTGGAACAAAGCCTTGTGCAAATCCTGTAAGTGGGACGCCGACCATCAGCATGGCGCTTTGCATGATAGCAAGTGCACTTACATGGATATCACCGAAGACTTTTAAACTACTGTTGAGTACAAAACCCACCAGGCTTTCTGTGCTGGCCATGATGAATGGTGATACGCCCAGTGCCAAGATGGAAAGCAAGATAGCTTTATGCGGCTTGATGAACTTTCGTTCCAACGGAAGAGAGGCTTGCTTTGATGTAAGGAACTTTAGTACCCAGATGGCACTGCATGCTTGAGATAGGATGGTGGCCAGTGCTGCCCCTTTTACCCCCATGTCGAAGGTGAAGATGAACAACGGGTCTAGGAGGATATTGAGTATAGCACCTATCAGTACAGAATACATTGCAATAGTGGGGCGTCCTTGTGTATTGATGAACGGATTGAGTCCGACCGAGATTTCTACAAATAAAGTTCCCATCAGATAAATGGACAGATAGTCGACTGCGTACCCAATAGTGTGTTCTGAAGCCCCGATGGCATATAAGATAGGCTTCATAAAAGCGTATACAGTGGCTGTGCTGACCAAAGTGAAGCAAAGTAGCATTAGGAATCCGTTGCCTAAAATTTTGCCGGCCTTTATACGATCGTTTTGTCCCAAGGCGATGGCTGCCAGCGGTGCTCCACCTCCACCTACGATAGCGGAAAAGGAGGATATCAAGATGATGATGGAGCCGGTTACTCCTATTCCTGCCAGTGCTTCTGTTCCGATTTCTGGTATATGCCCGATGTAGATTCGGTCTACTAGGTTATATAAAAGATTAACAAGTTGTGCAGCGACGGCAGGAAGGGCCATCTTGAATACAAGCGAAAGCATATTGTCTGTCCCTAGTCTTTCCTCGTATGAATTGTTTTTTTTCATTGATATCCTGTTTATAAAATCGCGCAAAGGTAATGATTTTATTTTACACGTGAAAAGTCTTGCGATTGCTAAAAAAACGATATTCCATATAGGGGGATATATCGAAAAAAGCTATCTTTGTCAGAAGAAGTTATTTATCAGTTATGAATTATGAACTAATTACTATACTTGGCCCTACGGCTTCTGGTAAAACTCCACTGGCAGCTGCACTTGCCGACCGTTTGCATACTGAAATTATCAGTGGCGACAGTCGTCAGATCTATAGGCGCATGGATTTGGGAACCGGGAAAGATTTGGCAGACTATACCATTGAGGGTCGCCAGGTACCCTATCATCTGATTGATATTGTAGAACCGGGGTATAAGTATAATGTATTTGAATACCAGCGTGATTTTTTGAAGGCATATCAAGAGATTCGTAGTCGAGGAATGCTGCCGATACTTTGTGGTGGTACAGGAATGTATCTGGAGTCAGTGCTGAAAGGCTATCGCCTAGTGCCGGTGCCTGAAGATGAGGAACTCCGGATGCGTTTGGCAGACAAGTCTTTGGAAGAGTTGACAGATGTACTGAAGACATATAAGACTCTGCATAACTCTACCGATGTAGATACGGTAAAACGGGCCATACGCGCCATTGAGATTGAAGAGTATTACCTCCAACATCCAGTGGAAGAACGCGAGTTCCCAACCATTAACGCTTTGATAGTCGGAGTAGATATAGACCGTGACCTCCGTAGGGAAAAAATTTCCCGCCGCTTGAAACAACGCTTGGATGAAGGTATGGTGGACGAAGTGCATAGGTTGCTGGACGAGGGTATTGCCCCCGAAGACCTGATTTATTATGGTTTAGAATATAAGTTTCTGACCTTACATGTGACCGGGCAACTGACGTTTGATGAAATGTATCATCAGTTGGAGATTGCCATTCACCAGTTTGCCAAGCGGCAGATGACCTGGTTCCGTGGAATGGAACGTCGTGGTTTTACCATTCACTGGATTAATGCGGCCGACAGTATGGAAAGTAAACTGGAACAGATACAGCAATTGTTAAAACGATAATTTAAAAAAGAAGAATATGGCGGTAGAACCAACTCGTTGGGGAATTATCTACAACCCGAAAGCAGGAAGCAGAAAGGCGCAGAAGCGTTGGAAGGAAATGCTGGACTATATGGAGTCTAAGCAAGTGCAGTATGACTATGTGCAGTCGGAAGGGTTCGGCTCCATCGAACGTTTGGCGCGTACTATGGCCAATAACGGTTATCGTACCATTGTGGTAGTGGGAGGTGATGGAGCTATCAATGAAGCTGTAAGTGGTATTATGTCATCCGATGTGTCCGATAAGGGAGATATTGCTTTGGGTATTATCCCTAATGGTATAGGCAATGATTTTGCTCGGTATTGGGGATTGGAATTCAATGACTACAAGGGAGCTATTGACGTGCTGATTAACCGCCGGTTACGCAAAGTGGATGTTGGGGTACTTAACTATGTTGAAGGCGAGAAACAAGTGATGCGCTATTTTGTTAACGCTTTGTATATTGGACTGGGCGCTCGTATTGTACGTATTACCAACGGCACCCGTCGTTTTTGGGGCATACCGCTGTTGTCTTATCTGGCTTCATTGGTATTGGTGGCTTTTGAACGTAAACTGCATCGTATGCATCTAAAAGTGAATGGTGAGCATATTCGTGGCAATATGATGACTGTCGCTATTGGGAGTTGCAGAGGATATGGATTGACTCCAAGTGCAGTGCCTTATAATGGTTGGTTGGATATGTCGTTGGTATATTATCCTGAGCTCAAACAACTGATTTCCGGATTGTGGATGTTGCAGAAAGGGCGTTTGTTGAACCATAAGATAGTGAAACCTTACCGTACCAGAAAGGTGAAGGTGCTTCGTGCGCAGAATGCAGAAATCAGTTTAGACGGGCGTATTCTAGCCGACAAGCATTTTCCTATTGAGGTTTCCATCAATCCAGAAGCTCTTACATTGATTATCCCCAACTGATAACGTGATTTGATAACAATCAATAAAAGAATTTTAATAGAAAACAAGATATGATACAGACTATTTCCGATTTGAAGAAATCAGATAATTTTTTCCTGTTGGCAGGACCTTGTGTGATAGAAGGTGAAGAGATGGCGCTTCGCATCGCTGAGCGTGTAGTGAAGATGACAGACCGTCTGGATATTCCTTATGTATTCAAAGGTTCGTACCGTAAAGCTAACCGCTCACGCCTGGATTCGTTTACGGGTATCGGTGATGAAAAGGCGCTGAAGGTTTTGGCTAAGGTACGTCAGGAGTTTGGTGTACCGGTGGTGACGGATATCCATGCTGCCGAAGAAGCCGATATGGCCGCCGAGTATGTGGATATATTGCAGATTCCGGCTTTTCTTTGCCGTCAGACAGATTTGTTGGTTGCTGCGGCACGTACAGGGAAAATCGTCAATATCAAGAAAGGCCAGTTCCTCTCTCCAGGAGCCATGCGTTTTGCTGCCGACAAGGTAGTTGAGGCGGGAAACTCTCAAGTGATGTTGACAGAGCGCGGCACAACTTTCGGTTATCAGGATTTGATAGTGGACTATCGTGGTATTCCAGAAATGCAGACATTTGGTCATCCTGTAATTTTGGATGTGACTCATTCATTGCAACAGCCTAACCAGACTTCGGGGGTGACAGGCGGTATGCCGCAGTTGATTGAAACAGTTGCCAAGGCCGGAGTGGCAGTAGGGGTAGACGGGTTATTTATGGAAACCCACGAAAACCCTGCGGTGGCTAAGAGCGATGGGGCGAATATGTTGAGACTTGATTTACTGGAGGGACTGCTGGAGAAGTTGGTTCGTATTCGTCAGAGTATAATATTATAAGATATTCTTTTTTTTGTCTTGATAAAAGAATATCTTTGCAACGCAAAACAAAAAAGTTAATATTAAATTAACAAGATATGCTTACTATAAAACAAATTACAGACAATACCGAAAAGGTAATCAGTGGATTGGAAAAGAAGCACTTTGCCAATGCAAAAGAAGCCATTGCACAGGTGCTTGAGTTGAACGATAAACGCCGTAATGCACAGAATCAGTTGGATAAGAATCTGGCTGAAATCAATGCCACTTCGAAAACCATCGGTATGCTGATGAAAGAAGGCAAGAAAGAAGAAGCTGAAGTTGCCAAGGCTCGTGTGGCTGAAATCAAGGAAGTGAGCAAAACTTTGCAAACTGAAATGGAACAGGCTGCCGAAGAAATGCAGAATGTACTTTACACTATTCCTAATGTTCCTTATGATGAAGTGCCTGAAGGTACAGGTGCCGAAGATAATGTTGTGGTGAAGATGGGAGGTATGGAAACTGAACTTCCTAAAGATGCACTGCCACATTGGGAGTTGGCTAAGAAGTATGACTTGATTGACTTTGATTTGGGTGTGAAGATTACTGGTGCTGGTTTCCCGGTATATAAAGGTAAGGGTGCTCGCCTGCAGCGTGCGCTGATTAATTTCTTCTTGGATGAGGCTCGTGCTTCTGGTTATGAAGAAGTGATGCCTCCTACAGTTGTAAATGCAGCATCCGGTTATGGTACAGGTCAGTTGCCTGACAAGGAAGGACAGATGTATCATTGCAATTTGGATGATCTGTATTTGATTCCTACTGCAGAAGTTCCTGTAACCAATATCTATCGTGATGTGATTCTGGATGAAAAGCAGTTGCCTATCAAGAACTGTGCATATACTCAGTGTTTTCGTCGCGAAGCAGGTTCTTATGGTAAGGATGTGCGTGGCTTGAACCGTTTGCACGAATTCTCTAAAGTGGAACTTGTACGCATCGACAAGCCGGAACACTCTAAGGCTTCTCATGAAGAAATGTTGAATCATGTAGAAGGTTTGCTTCAGAAATTGGAGCTGCCTTACCGTATCTTGCGCCTTTGCGGTGGTGATATGAGTTTCACTGCAGCTATCTGCTACGATTTTGAAGTTTATTCAGAAGCTCAGAAGCGTTGGCTGGAAGTTAGCTCAGTGTCTAATTTCGATACTTACCAGGCTAACCGTCTGAAATGTCGTTTCCGTAATTCTGACAAGAAGACTGAACTTTGCCATACTCTGAATGGTTCGGCACTAGCATTGCCTAGAATTGTGGCTGCATTGCTTGAAAATAACCAGACACCTGAAGGTATCCGTATCCCTAAGGCTTTGGTTCCATACTGTGGCTTTGAAATGATTGACTAATTATCTGGACGATACATATAAGAAAAGCTGCCTCTTTATCGGAGGCAGCTTTTTTTTCTAAAAAAAGCAGGAGGCCCACTTCTGCATTCCTCCTGCTCAATATCATTCAATGATCTTATTGTTATTTTCGTAAGAACTTCCATACTAAAGCACTGAATGCAGCCCCCACAAACGGGGCAACAATGAAGAGCCATAGCTGACTTGCAGCCTGTCCGCCTTCAACCAATGCCGGGCCGATGCTTCTTGCCGGATTGACAGATGTTCCGGTGATAGGAATACAAACAATGTGGATTAATGCCAGTGTAAGACCGATGGCGAGTCCTGCCAAGTTGCCTGTCCCATGTTTCTCGTCGGTTGAACCCAGTACCACCAAGACAAAGATGAAGGTGAATACCGCTTCGGCAATGAATGCCTGCCCCATTTCGCCTGCGTCAAAAGAGTTAGCTCCGGTCATAGTAGGGCCACCGTGAGCCCCGGTGCTGACAAGTAAGGCAAGAATCAGTGAGCCGATGATAGCTCCAGCCACTTGGAACAACATATACATACCTGCATCTTTGTTGCTCATCCTGCCGCTCATCCAAACTCCCAATGTGATAGCTGGGTTGATATGGCATCCGGAAATTCCTCCAATGCAATATGCCATAGCCACTACGGAGAGTCCGAAGGCCAAGGCAACTCCCAATGTTCCTGTTCCTGCACCTACAGCATCAGCTGCGTTACCTGAAAAAACAGCGCTTCCACATCCCAGCAATACCAGGACCATGGTTCCAATTAATTCTGCAATGTACTTTTTCATGATTTTTGATTTAAAAAATTAAATATAAAATTAGTTGTTTAGTCTAAGTAGCAAGTAGCACTTGTTGCTTTCTTTCAAAAGGGTCTGAATGATGTTTGTTTTTGCTTTAAGAGTCTTTTTATGATTAGGTTATTGCGAAGATAGTGAAAAGATACGGAAAATGCAATATCAGTTTTGTTTTTGTGATGGGCTCCTGTTGGTAATAGTGCCTGGTAGACAGTTTTAAAAGAATTGCTATTTTTTGTCGGCCTTGTTGTTAAAGAATGTAAATAATTTGTTCAGCATTCGCTTGTTTATGTATAAGTGTTCGAGCATTGCTAAAAAAACGATTCTCATAGATTTATCTTTTATTTATCTATTTATATTTCAGGATAATAACGTTGATTTTTGTATTTCTGGTTTTTGTTGAAATAGCGCAGAAATCAGGAAAAAATATCTCTTTTCCTTCCGTTTTTTGAAACTTCCCGACCATTTCATCCAAATCGTCGGCATATTTTTACCCAATCTTTTAATTATTTCAATGAAAATGATTACATATTTCCTCCAAAATAATTAGAAGATTCCCCAAAAATGTCGGCATGATTTCATTCATTTTTATAAAAATAATAGAAATCCTCCTTAGTTTTTCTCTAGTTGGTGTAATCTAATTGGTTTGAATTGTTATAAAGTGTATATAGATGTTTTCTTGTATTAATGGTTGCGTCAAAGATAATTAAGTCTAAGAGGTTTTGACGGTAACATAGTTTTATCCTATAGACGTTGCTTTATGCAAGGCTCTTGATGGGCAGTGCCAATGGAATGGTCGCTTCTTTTCTAATTCTGCAAAACTGTTATAAGAAACAAACTTTAGAAAGAGATGTCGCAATGCTTGCATACTCTTTCAAGCGTATCCTGCTGATGAAAACGGACATTGGCGTTACCGTCACGATTCTCAATGCCGACAATATGGTCACCGATGACAGCTATTCCCGGGCTGTATCCCGTAAACTTCTTATATGTCGGTTTTGCATCATATTTCTCTGTTTCAATGAACTGGTGGTCAAAATCCAAATCATACATTTG
>RCNI01000067.1_pt1 | contig 65987 bp, 65 predicted proteins | sample 2041151 | NCBI WGS metagenome assembly RCNI01 (sample SAMN09708214, study PRJNA481090) | feces metagenome | isolation source: feces | place: Antarctica: Albino Rookery
GGGCTTTGGTGTAGGCATCCGCAATGCCGTATCCCGCCAGGGTAGTGGCCTTGGCCGCCTTGCTGTTGATGGCAGCTTTCAGCGCTGCCAGTTCCGTGGTCGAGGCACACTCAGCCTTCACTTTTTCCGCAAGACTTTTGAGCGCACTCAGGCGGGTCAGTTTATTCGGATCGTAAGCCATTTGATTTCCTCCTTATGGTTTGAATACATCTTCCAGCATTTCGTCCACTTCCTGGCTGGTGGCAATCTCGGCAGAGCCTCCCGCTTCCTCCGCGCCATTGCGGCGCTGCACAAAAATCTGCACATCGCAGCCGAGCGGCGGCGCATACAGGGTTGCTTTCAGCTGGCCGTCCATCGGCTGCAAAAGCCCATCATTCAGCTGGCTCAGCGCATCCTGCAAGGCTTCATCCGTGGCCTGATTTCCCGTTTTGCAGATCCAGGGCGGAGACGTGTTGCAGTCCGGCTGCATCCCGGCACAGGATACGGTTTGTGTCCAGCTGCTGCCGCTCTGGGCCCAGCCATCCAGCCGGAAGGTGGCCGTGAACACTTTTACACTGTTTGCCGAGGCATAGTCCGCCGGAAGACGGCCTCCCAGCTTATCGGCATTGTCTGCCGCTTTCACAATTCCCGGCGCACTGCCGCCGTACTCCGCCTTTGTCATATCGGCAGAGCCGATCTGCTGCACCCGGTCGCTGATTACCCTATCTGTTTCGGCCTTGCTGTAGGCTCCCACCTGATCGGCCGTAACACCATGGGGATTTTGTTTATCCTGGCGGTGGCTGCGGCTGTATTGCAGCAGAGCCTCCAGCACATCCTGCACTGTATGGCCGGTGCCTTCCGGCAGATCCCCTGACCTGCCCGGAAGGGTTGCACCCAGCTGCGCTGCTGCATCCGCCGATTCCAGCTGTTCCGCCAGCGCATTAAACGCCGGCACAATCACCTCGCGGGGAATCTCATCCAGAATGCGCTGCATCTCGGCTGTGCTGACACCGGGCGTATCCGGCCTGCCCAGATTTCCTTTGCCCGAAAGATCTTCGGGCGTAATTCGTTTAAAGCTCATCTTATTTTCCCTTTATCCCTTAAATGTTCCGTTTTCCACATACTCCACCGCCCAGGCCATCAGACCGAAAGGCTCATTGAGGCGGTCGTTTTCAAAGCGAAAGCGGGTTTTGTCCAGTTTTTTCAGCCGGATTTTTGTTGCCAGTGTCCGGTTGGTCCGGTCACAGGAATAGGTAAACTTGGAGTACACCAGCTGGCGATAAGAAAAGTAGCGGGCACGGCGCTCTTCGCTGCGCAGATGAACCCAAATGCCCCGTCTCAGGCCGTACAGGTCCAGACCGGTGGCCACCGCACTGGACAGGCGCACCGCCAGACTGCGAAAGCTCTTGTTATGGTAAAAGCGGTGTCCCGAAAGGTCGGGTGTTTCCCAGATTGCATGAATGGGCTGACCGCAGTCGCTGTAGCTTTCCAGGGCATTGGGATCATTGTAAAAGGCATACACGTCCCCTTTTTCGCTTCCAAAGCACAGGGTTCCGTTCTGCTCCCAGAGCACCCGTGCAGGCAGATTGGTGCGGTAAAAGCAGGCGTACTGGCGGGTGCTGTAGGGTTCGCCATGGCTCGGCGCAATCTTTTGCAGGCCGTCCAGAATGTAGGCCGCTCCGTTCAGGCACAGCCAGTACAGGTCCCTGTGCACAAGGGCAAAGGCCTCTTCCAGCCCCGGCTCACGGCAAAGTGCGCCGTTCACATAATAACTGCGGTTCTGGCTGTAGCGCTCACCGCTGATGTCGCTGGGGGTAATGGCGTACACGCCAAGCCCGGTCAGAAACACCGGCTCGGTGCCCAGATAGGCAAAGCTGAAGGGTGCCGCCGCGCCCGGTCCCTGAAGCGTGTTGACAATGGGAAAGGACGGGCGATTCTCCAAAAGATCGCCCCGCCGAATCACCACATTGCGGTCGGTTTCGTTGTGATCCTTGTGCGCCGCCAGCAGGTTATTTACGATGCTGTAGCCCACAATGGCGCTGCGGTCGCTGCCCAGCACCGAGTATCCTGTATCCGGCCAGTAGGTGGGATCGTTCTGACCGCTGAACCAGTCGCGGTTGGGCCAGTCGGGATTTCCGCTCAGAAACAGCCGATCTGCCGCGCCGTTGATGCCAAAGCGCACGCCGAACCGACACCTGCGAATCCGATCCGCATAGCCTGCCACCGTGCGGGCTGCGGTGATCTTGACATTGTCCTCACCGGTCACCGGGCTTTTGCCGGGGGCCTTTGTAAAGGTGATGACCCCGCCGGCCCGGTTTACCGTAAAATCCGTTCCTTCTTTTTTCACATCCCAGCCGCCGCTTTCGTTGAGCAAGCTCACCTGCACCGGGTCGGCATCCAGCCCGCCGAAGGTCAGGCAGTAGTTCACATCCCCGTCGGTGCCGGCAAACATCTCTGTAAAGCGGGGCTGAATCAGATTTAGCGGCTCGTATTCACGGCCGCCTCCCGACGGAGCCCGGGCAATGGTCAGGGTTGGAATATACGCCTTTTGCTGCGCCGGGCACACTCCGGTACCGTCGCACACCAGCAGATCCGCACCGTCCAGAATGAACAGCCGGTCGCCAAACTGCCAGCTCACGCTGCGGCGGTCTGCCATCTTCTGATAAATGGGGGTGGGCGGTGCCGCCTGTTCTGCCGCCTGACGGGGTGTTTCTTCCTTTCCCACCGGATAAAGCGCCGTTCCGGCATGGATAAAGCCTGAAATTGTTCCTTTCTGATTCAGCCTGTGGTATCCGTTGATGGCCCCCGGATACTGCCCTACCCGATAATAGCCCATGCTTTTGCGCACCTTGCCGGGCACATCCCGAATCATGTTGGGTGCATTGGGGCTCATGCCGGGCGATACATCACCGGGGTTGCTGGTATAATCCACGCCGTAAAAGGAATCCACCTGCAAAACACTGCGCGGGCGCTGGGGCGGCACTGCAAATCTTGCCATGCGCATCACCTCCTCAGATCCATCCGCTCACGCCGGAAAAGCCTCCGCCCATCAGGTCCGCACGGCCCGGGCGCAGCCTTTCCAGTGCCGCTTCAAATTCGTTGCGGTACTGCGTGGCCATGGAGATGTCATCGTCTTTGTAAAGCTGGCTGGCCATGTAAAGGGGCAGCAGCACAGCGCCCTGCTCGTCCAGCAAAATACGCGTATCCAGCGGGGTCAGGGCCGTAAAAGCCGCAGGCCGCCGCGTGTACACCGCTTTCACCGGACCGCCGCCCGGAATCTCCAGATAGCGCCCTGCCGTGAGCCTTGCGCCCCGCAGAGGTTCAAGGCCGCCGCCTTGCGTGCAGCGGTACAATTCCAGCGGATCGCCCGCATACAGGTCGGCCAGCTGAGTTTCCAGGTCTGCCGCTGTTTCGCCGTTTTCGCACAGCAGCTTTTCGCTTCGCAGGCCAAAGCCCGCCGCCAGCAGGAGATTTGCTCCCTCGTTGGCGGCCTGCGGCATGGCCGCCAGATACTCCCGCAGCGTTTCGTCATGCTCATTGATGGTGGTGCCTTCGCTACTGAACATCTTTTGCAGTGAAGCAAGTCTTACCTCGTTCCAGGTCATTCCCGATTCTCCTTTCCTGCCCCTGAATTCAGGTTGTTCATGGCAATTCCGCCTGTGGGCAGGCCCTTCTGAAAGGGCCTGCCGTTTATGCGAAAGCCGCAGGTTCAGGCCAGGGCAGTACCGCCGGAAACACCCTGACCGCACAGGGCGATGCAGCGCCAGTTGTTGAAGCCTGCGCCAAAGCGGGCGCGGCCCTTAAAGACGTTGGCATCGGTGTTGGGGTCCAGGCTGCTCTTCACGGTCAGCTTGATGCGGTCCAGCCAGGGCAGGCACTCATAGTTATCCTTAAACTGGCTGTCCAGCAGGAAGAAGTAGGGCTTGCCGCCGATCTCCTTGGGCAGGTAAGGCCAGACGATCACATTCCACAGGCCCATCTGGAAGTTCAGGGCGTTGTTTGCGGTGGCGGAGTCCAGATCGCTGCCCACGGCGGCCAGCACGGCACGCTTCAGGCTGCCCACGTTGGGAATGACAATGGTGTCGGGGGCCACGTTCAGCAGGTTGCCGTCATCGTCGGTAAAGCTCTGCATTTTTTCCTGCACGGCATCCAGCGTTTCCTGACTGAATGCGCCGCTGAACAGGTTGCTCTGTTCGCCGGTGCCGCCGGTGATGCTGGGGTGCTGGGTGCTGAACAGGGGCTTGCCGTCGGCACTGGTGGTGTCGTACTGCTTGCCGCCGAAATCGGCGGTGGCCTCAGAGCCGCCAGCCAGCAGCGCTGCCGCAAACTTTTCGCGGGTGCGGCCGTAGCTGCCGGCAAAGATGTTCACGCGGCCGCGGATCTTGCTGGCCTTGGCGTCCTCCACCATTTCCTGGGTCACCTCAAAGCTGGACTTCCAGGTGGTGGGCTCAATCACCTTGCTGTAGCCCTCGCGCATACCGGTTTTGGGATAGGCGCCGTTCTCACCCACATCGGCAAAATCGCCCAGAGCGGTTTCGCTGGTGTACTTTTCGGCATAGTTCTTGGTGGTGGTCATGCTGAACACCTTGTCGATGGCACTCTGTTCCTCAAAGGCCTCCACGTTGCTCTCGATCAGAGCCTTAATCGGTTCCTGACTCTTGCCGAACGCGGAATCTGCAATGCCGGAACCCTCGCTGAAAATAATGCTTGCCATATGCTGCACTCTCCTCTCTCAAAAATCACACAAAGCGGCCGCGCACAATGCCGCCCGCCTTGTTTTCGGTGTAATCCACCAGAAAGGCCCCGCCGCCAGTTGCGGTAACCTGAGCTGCATCGGTGTGCAGCTGCACGGAAACGCCGGGCGCTGCCACAGCTGCCGTGCTGGTGGTCTGGAATACGGTGGTGGGCTGTACCCGCAGGGCAGGCACACGGCCGTCCCGGCGCTGGGGGCCCAGCACGATGTGGGTGGGCTTTTCGGCGCCGGCACACTTGGCCAGCTTGCCGGCGGTCAGCTTTGCCGCGCTGCCCAGCGCAAGGCCGGAAGCGCCGGGCAGGTACTCGGTGGGCTCCACTGAACCGATGTCGCGCATATAGATGTTAAACATTCTGCTTCTCCTTTCGGTATTTGGCATGATAGCGGGCAATCTCCTGCCGGCTCATGCCGGGATTGTAAAGCCGATAGCTGCGGATCAGCTCATCGGTCAGGCCGTCATCCTGAGGCTGGCAGCCGCTGCCGACACAGGCCAGATGCTCTTTTGCCCGTGCCTGATTGATGGCTGCCTGACGGGCGGCGCTGGCGCTGCGCCGGGCATAGCGGTCGAAAAAGGCCAGCTTATAGGCACTCACCAGATCCTGCCCGCCCTGCACCAGCCGGTCGAACTCCGGAAATTCCGGCTGCTGTGCCAGTGCTGCAAGACTGCCCAGCTCCGGGTCCATGCGGGCAATGGTGTTCAGCTGCTGTTCCATGCGGCTTTGTGCCTGCATCACCGCCAGCTGACTTGTCACCTCCCGCAGCTGCCGGCGCAGTGCTTCCTCCGGGCTTTCGGGAGATTCAGAAGCTTCGGGGCTTTCCGCCTGTTCCTGCTCCGGGTCATCCCCGGCCGCATCCTCTTCGGTGTCGTTTTGCGGCAGTGCGGTGGGCAGGCTGTGCTCAGGCAGCTCTTCGGTGCCGGGCAGCGCATCCTGCACCTCTTCGGCACACAGTTCTTCGGTGCGTTCTTCTTCCATGGGTTCTTCCTTTCTGCGGGCGCCGCCCGCTGCTGTGCGCGCCAGGCTCAGCGATTGCCAGGCTTTGCGCGCAGATCGCCGCCCTTTGCGGCCTGAGGCTTCTTGCTTGCAGTGGTCTTAACCGCCTTCACGGTCATGGCCGCCTTGTTGCCGATGTTCAGCTTCATACGGATATACCTCCTTTTCGATTTACTTTTCTAGGACACTTTCTTTTCCGCCAGGACCTGGCCGCAGCGCGAACACTGCGGATTGCGGCAGGCAAACGTCAGGCGCAGCGTTCCCTTCTGGGTACTGCGGTTTTCCACCCGCATCTCGATCCCGCATTCCGGGCATCGCATGGTGCATTCCTCCTTTCCGGTTACTGCGGCGGGGACAAAACCGGCTGGGGTGCGGCTTTTTCTGCCCGGACCTGCGTTTCCAGACTGGCCTTGACCGCCTCGGCATGGGGAAAGTTCTCCTGTGCAAGCAGGGTCCACAGCCGAAGCTGACTTTCCGGCTGAGCCGCGGGGCCAAAGGCACCGGCGCGGTATTTGTCATCCACCATCTGCCACAGCTGTTCCCGGTTGCTGGTCAGATTGCTGGCGGGGTCCACTTCAAACAGAAATTCATCGTTCCAGTACAGCTGGCCCGCCGCATCCCGTTTCAGAAAAGCGTAGCGGTCAAAGTGGGAAAAGCGCTGGATGCCATTGCCGTCCCGATAGGTCAGGGGCCAGGCCTGGTCGGTGTAGGCCAGCAGAAACTGGAACATGACCCGGTACAGCCGGGCATAGGCCTGATTTTTCATCTCTCGCTTGGATTGCAGACGGCCCGCCGCCTGATTGGCTGCAAACTGCTTGGCCACACCGCTGATGGCGGTGGAATCCAGCTTGCCCTGATAGCTGTCGGTAATGCCCAGGGTGCTTTTGGCCCAGCTGTAGTTTACTTCCAGCATCTGCTGGTCACGGCTGGTGTCGGGCTGAATGTTCAGTACCCCGATGAGGGCACGGTCGGCAGGGCTGCGCACGCGGATCACCTTCAGCTCCCGGTCGGTGGTTTCCACGCCCACACCCTGCGGCAAGGTGACATAGCTGCCGCCCTTGAGCAGCTTTTCCTGAATTTTGGTGCCGTACTTGTTGATGGCGTCCTGCTGATCGGCAATGCGGTCCACGTCGCTGGAGCCCAGCAGCTGGCCGAACATCCGCACATTGCGCCGCAGCACCACCGGATAGACTCCGGGCCGATAGCTGGGAATCTCCTGCCGAATGGGCCTGCCCTGCAGCGGAATCGTTCTGCCGGTGGCATCGTCCAGCAGGGGCGTGCCATCCGGGCCAAGCGCCGGCTGATCCGGACCCGGGCGTACTGCACGCAGCACCTCGCCGCCTGCAATGGTTACATCCTGTGTGAGCACCTCGGTGTCCTGCTCCCGCTCTTCAAAGCGGCGGCTGCCGCACACCGGACAGACGGGCCCTTCCCGCCGGGCACCGCACTCGCGGCACACCATGGTACGCCGGGCCTGATAGTCCTCCAGATCTTCCAGCGTCACATCGCCTGCCCAGCTGAACCGGCCAATGCCGCCCCGGTCGTTGCGAAAGTAGGCGATGTTCTGGGTGACCAGCTCTTCGCCGGGCTCAACGCCCTGAGCCATCGGAACCAGATCCGGGTCGGGCTGCTCCGGCGCAGGCAAATCCACGCCATACCGGCGGCGGATGCCGTCCCGCGTCTGACTGACCTGCACAAAGAAGTAGTCCATCCGTTCCAGATCATCCACGCCGGGCTGCCCGATCACCTGCCGGGGATGCCGCTCGGTCACGGTCAGCGCACCCATGGTGCAGTGAAAGCCGCCCTGCGGGTCCCACTCCACGTGCCAGAAGTCGCCGCCCTGAATGGGCACTGTGCGCTCCTGCAAATCGTTCATTTCCTTCAGATGCAGCCGCCGTACTTCGCCCTCCAGAAGGGCTTCCAGCTGGCGAGCCAGCGGCTCGTCCTCGGGATGCAGCGCCGTGACCCTGGGGCGGGGAATGCTGCTGTCCACCTGGCTTTCGATCAGCTCATACACAATGTTGCGCACATTGCCTGCGGGCTTGGCATTGCCGCTGCCGTCCGCCCGGGGAATTTCCCTGCTGCCCTTGTAGTACTCCTCCCGGCGGGACATACGCTCCCGTTCGGGTGCCGCTGCCGCTTTGGCCCGATCCAGCCTGCGCTGCCATTGGGCACGTTTCTGCGCACTGCTGTGCTGTTTTGTCACATTCATTCTCCTTTCCTGTTCTGTCATGCCGGCGGACCGTACCGGGCAATCAGATAGGCTTTGCCCTCTTCATCGGCCCGCTCATAGTCCTCTCGCAGATCGTCCTCCCAGGGAACCGCCGGGCGTGCCTGCACCGGGGCAGGGCTGGTCCACCAGATGCAGAAATACCGCAGCGCATCCACCGAGTGGGTCAGGTCGTGGGGCGTTTTGGCGTACACATCCGGGGTGCGCGGGTCCTTCTGGATGTGCTGCAAGTCGTGCCAGAGCACCGGCGTCTGATAAAAGGTCATGCGCGGCCGGCCGTTTGGGCCCACCCGCAGCCATTCCTTCATGGCGGCACAGCCGGCGGCAAAGTCCCGGCTCACCTTGACAAGGGTCAGCCCGGCCTCGCTGAACAGCTGGGCCCTGCTTTTGCCGCTCTCCTGACTGCGGCCCCACAAATCGCCGGGTGCCAGAAACTGCTCAATGTCCTCGTCCCGGCTCAGCCGCAGAATAAGGTCGGCAGCTTCTCCGATGGTTTTGTCCGGCTCGTCCAGTTCCCGATAAACCACTGCCCGGCCGGCGGTGTCCACTGCCACCCACTTGACGCTGAGCATATCCAGACCGTAGTCAAAGCTCACATAGCGGCGCTGCGGTCCGGCGGGCAGATTCTGTGCCTGATGGCTGGCCGCACGCACCTCCGGGAAAAAGGCGCCGCCGGGAACCGCCAGTGCTTCCTGCGGGGTGGCCGGATATTCCTGACGGGTGCGATCCTCCCCCAATGCAGCCAGCGTTCGGCTGTACCAGAGCTTGTCCCGGCGGGGATCGGTGTTCCAGGGCAGAAAAATTTTGTGAAAGCCGTTGTCCGGATCGGTATAAAGCTGTTCAAACAGCGTGCCGCGCCGGATGGTGGACAGCCCGATTACCCGGCCGCCGGTGGGCCGGTTGACCACCGGAAACGCCGATGCCCAGATTTCCCGGGCAAATTGCTGAAAGGCCCATTCGTCAATAATCACCAGGTCTGCCGTAAAGGAACGGCCCACGCTGGGCCCGGACGCAAAGGCGCGGAACGCTCCTTCCGGGCCATGGGGCCACTGAACCGTGATGGCCAGTGCCGTGACCTTAAAGACCGGGCCATCCCATCCGGGCGGCTCCTGACCGGCCAAGGCCAGAAATTCCGGCATTCCCCGCAGAATCACCGCCAGACGGCGCACCAGCTCTTTGGCCTCGTCCTCACTGCGGGAAAGGCCCACCACCGTGCGGCCCTCTTCCAGAGCCAGCAGGCGGGCTGCTTCCGCCAGAGCCAGCCAGGTCAGGCCCAGCTGCCGGGCCTTGAGCACCACATTCAGCCGATGAGCGGTAAACGCTTCCAGCGCCTTTTTCTGGCCCGGCCACAGATCAAAGGGCACCAGCAGACCCGGTGCGTCCTTGTCCTCGATATGCACATAGTTTCGCACAAAATAGGCAGGATGCTGTCGGCAATATGCCGCTTCCTGCCCGCGGATCTCACAAAATCGGATGCTTTTCCCCCTCCTTTCCCGCGTGTTCGGTCAGGGCTCTGCGGCGGGATCGTGCACTTCCAGCCGGGCCGCAACCTTTTTGACCAGAGCACGCTCGGCACTGCTCATGCTCTCCGGCCCCTTTGCCGAAACACTGCCGGGCTTATCCCCCAGAGTATCCCGCACAAACTGCGCCGCCTTCAAATCGCCCTCCAGTGCCTGCGCCGCCTGCGTCACCAGAATCGCCTCGTACACATTCAGTGCATGACCCAGCACCGGCTCCCAGCAATCCAGATCCGTTCGGCCCAGTCCTTCCGGCGGGGTTCCCCCGGCAATGCGCTCCATCACTTCCCGCCCCGGCTGAAGACGGCGGCGTCTGTTTCCCCGCACTGCCCGCAGTCTGGGTGCAGCCGCTTGCGTGTGGGCCGCCCTTTTGTCACCATCCGGCCCTATTTCTTCCAGAATCCGGGCTGCTGCTTCTGTGGGCATGGGCTCTCCCTCCTTTCTGCATAAAAAAGGGAGCCGCAGCCTGTGTGGGCCGCCGCTCCTTTTTTCCGCACTATCATTCTGCCATGGTTTTACGGCTCTGGGGTCTCATTTGAACTTTATCGAATATTTTTTCTCTCCTCTGCGCGCACCGCAAAAAAGCGGAAAGACACAGCATCTTGCCGCATCTTTCCGCTTTGATCCTTTTATGCATCATCCAGCAGTCCAAACTCCCGGCCCACCTCCCGCAAAAACTCACCGTGCCAGCGCTTGGCGGTTACCTCCGCAATGTCCAGCCGCATGGCCGCCCCGGCCAGTGTATGGCTGCGATCCCAATAGACCATACGGATCAGCTTTATCCGCTCTTCGCCCCGGGGCAATTCCAGCGTGCGGCGCACCGCGCCGTGTACGGCAGTCAGTTCTTTCATGTGGATGCGCGGCAGGGTGCGCAGGGCAGCATCTTCCACCGGGCGGCTCAGCCGATTGGCCCCGGGCATTCCGTCCAGCTGAGCTGTAAGCCGCGTTTCGTGCAGATCTTTATACTGCTGCATCAGCTGGGGATACCGCCGGGTCATTCCTTTGACATAGGGCCACCAGTCATATCGGGGTGTGCTCATTGGGCATTGCTCCTTTCCTGTTGTTTCGGTGCGGAACTTCTGCCCGCTGTGTACCGTGTTCGGTTCAGGCCGCACATTCCTGCCGGCCAAAGGCAGGGCCGGCCTGTACTGCGCCACCCGCATCCCAGACAGGGATCTTTGGGAACGCTGCTGCTTTTTCGTTTCTTTTTCATTTCGGCCCCCCTTTGTTATCGGGCCCACTCATCCGTTTCCAGACGAATTTCCCGCTGAAAATTTCGCTCTTCTGCCAGTTCCTGCTGCCGCACCGCCCGTTCCCACAGATTTTCGGGCTGAATGGGCTGCCAGAAACTGCTTTCTTTTTCCCACATTCTGCGGCCCTCCCTTATAAATCCTGACTAACGGACACATTTTCTGCTTCAATAAAATTTGGCTGACGAGGCGTTAAAAACGTGTCGGTGCCAACGCCCAGGGCCCAGCAGATCTGTTCATACTCCCCCAGTGCCAAACGGCGCTTGCCGTTCAGCGCCATGTTCAGCTTGGAAATTCCGATGCCTGTTCGTCGGGCCAAAAAGCTCTGCGTAATTCCCCGCTGATGCAGATATTCCATGATTCTTGAAGCTGCTTCCATGTTTCTCCCTCCGTATTCCAATTTATTTGAAGTGTATTGCCATAATAATCCAATATTCTTGGAATGTCAAGGCGTAATTTCAATTATTTTGGACTTTCTCCTTTACTTGTTCCAAGTTTCTTGGTATACTGAAGAAAACAGAAAGGGAGAGGATTCTATGCCGATCAAATTCGGAAGCATCATCCGCGAAGCCCGCGTTGCAAAGGGTCTTACGCAGGGGGAACTGGCACAGCAGCTGGGAATTAAAAACACCACCATCAGCAACTGGGAAAAGGACCGCAGCCAGCCAAGCTCCGACAAAATCGAGCAGCTGTGCAGTGTGCTGGACCTGACGCCCGACGTGCTGTATGGGCAGAACACCGCTCCCAGCCTGACCTTTGACGACTTTACCTATGCGCTTTACAATGAAGCCCGGGAGCTGACCCCGGAAAATCAGGAAAAGCTGCTGGAAATGGCACAGTTTTTCCGCCAGAAGCAGGAGCAGGAAAATCGGTAATGCCGGTTTTCCCACCAAACGCCCCAATGGGGCATGAACGCAGCGAACCAATATGCTGCACGGGAGTGTTGCATGACGGACTTATCAACAATCTACCGGGACGCCGATCGGCTGGGCGTGCCCATTTATCCATATGACATAGGCTTTGCGGATGCCGCCACGCTGGAGATGGGCGGGCGTTATGCTGTGATGATAGATCCGGCCCGAATCCGAAGCATCAGCCGCATTAAGGGCGTGCTGGCCCATGAACTGGGCCACTGTGCCACCGGATGTACGCACCGGGTCAGCAGCCCCTATGATCTGGTGGCACGCCACGAGTTTAAGGCCAACCGCTGGGCGGTGGAGCAGTATCTGCCGTTCAGCCAGCTGAACGCGGCGATTGCCGGCGGACTGACCGAACCCTGGCAGCTGGCGGATTACTTTGATTTGCCGGAAGAGCAGATCCGCTGGGCTCTGGAATATTACACGCAGATGCGGGAACTGCGCTTTGGCTGATTTTCGGGTTACTCTGCCCAATTTTTGCATTTTTTCTTTGTATAAAACAGAAAAAGGCCCAACCTCTTCGCCAAAAAGAGGTTGGGCCTTTTGTGCATTTTATCAATGGTCAGAATGCTGGATACGGTGAATCTTGGTATGCTTCTGCGGTTGAGGCATCGGCGGTGCCTTGTGCTTCACCGGGGTAAGGTTCTGCTCAAAGGATTCACGCTCTGCGCTCTGCCTGCGAACGGGTTTCAAATATGGCTCTGCCTTCACCGGCTCTTCCTCGGGCGGCTGCGGTTTCGGCGTTTCTTGCGGGCCCAGACATATTTCCACCGTTGGGGATTCTTCCTGTTCCGGGTATATATGCGGAATGGGCTGCTCTGCCTGTACCGCCGGGCGTTCACTCTGTACCGGGTGTGCTTTTACCGCAGGGTGTTTTTCGCTCGCTGCCTGCTTCTTTGCAGCGGGGGCTTTCGTCCCGGCACTAACCGCCTTGTCCTGCTCTTTTTTCCCTCTGCCGGACTGCCAAGCCGCCGCTGCGCAATGAAGGCCCGCTGCCGCGTAAGGCAGAGCAAGCAGGAAATAACTCAGCGTGTACTGACCTTTTCCCTCCCAGACCAGCTGGAACAGAAATCCGCCGAAAATCACCAAGGCGGGCAGCATCTGCTCCAGTGTCAGGCTGCGGCGGCGCAGAATCAGATATCCCGCCGCGCTCACCCAGACCAGCGACTGAAACCAGTTCATAATCCAGACCAGCACAGTGTTCACCGGCCCTACAAACAATCCCTCTACCCAGCCGGGCCGGTCACCCGAACAGGTGATCCAGAAGCCCTGATAGGTCGGTTCTGCCCACTGACTCAGAGCCTTTTCGTAAAAGAATTTCCGGGCCATGGCAGGGTCGGCGCGGAACTGCTCCAGCCGGTCCTGAATGGCCTGGCCGGCCATCTCTTTTGCCAGATCGGCATCATAGCCGGCTGCTTCATAAACGCCAATGTTGTATCCGTTGTACCAGCCGGGAGCGCGCACGCCCTCCTGGTTGGCCTGCAGGCCCATGGCGATGGTACCGATCATGGGAGCGCCTTCGTTCATGGGATGGCCGATTTTGCTGCGTGCCCACAGATGCACCGCGCCGTCTACGCCCTGCCAGGCCAACAGAACCACCAGCAGCCAGATCAGGGCATCCTTTCTGCGGGTGCGGATCAGGTACAGTACCAGCAGAATGGCCTGTGCAATCACAAAAATCAAGCTGAACGTTTTCAGCAGCACCGAAATTCCCAGGCACACACCGCTGAGAATCAGCTGACTGATCGGCCGCTCCTCAACCTGCCAGCGCAGCTGAAGCCAAAGCGACAGCACCGCCAGCGCCAGCGAGGGCACATTGCCGTATACAAACGTGGAGTACATCAGACCGCACCAGGCACCCGTGCTCAGAATCAGCACAGATCGGCCCTCTGCGGTATCCTCCGGCAGCATCAGGGCGCAGATTTTGTACAGTGCCCAGAAGGTCAGGGCAATCATGCCCGCGTTGCCCACCTGCATGGGCAGGTATTTGCCCACCCCCAGCAATCGGCCCAAAAAGGCAAGCATCGCCACAACACCGGTCTGATAGGGGAAATTGAACAGATAGCCGCCTTCTTCAAAGCTGCCGTAATCCCCCATCAGCCATTGCTCCGAGATGGACAGCACCGTCAGCTGATCCGCGCGGGGGGTCATATCCACCAGCAGCGCCCATACGGCGCCCACGCCGAACAGCGTCCAGCAGATGCGGCGCACCAGCGACGGAGTGGACAGATCATCCCAGGCCCGTTCGGCCCAGCGGAACAGGGCAAACAGCAGCGGCCCCACAATCACAAACAGCAGCAGGCTGTCCGGCCGGAACTCGATAAATTCCAGTCCGAAGTTTTCCTGCGAAGAATCCGTCCAGGCGGTATGGCGCAGGTTCATCCAGGCCAGCATCACAAACAGTGCAAGACATAGCCAGACCAGTGCCCAGCGGCAAAATCGAAGCAGCGGGCGTTCATGTTCTGTTTCTTTTAATTTTGTATTTTTCATGGTCAGTTTTCCCCTTCTCCCTCTTCTTTTTCCATTGTAAGGCCCGAAAGGCCCAGTTCAGTACGCAGCGCACTGCCGGAACCAATGGAGGTCTGGCCGTATCGTCTGCGGATGCTGTCCATGCTTTTTTCCAGCAGTTCCCGGCGCGGGTCAGCCTTGGGCGCATCGTCAAACAGGCTTTGCTGCACAGCAAAGGGCTCGTCGGTCAGCGACAGCGCCGTGACGGTGAGCATCCGAATGGGCCGTCCGATGGGCCAGTTTGCCTGTACCAGCTTCCAGCACTCCTCGGCCAGCGTTTTGGCCAGATGTGTGCTCACATTCAGCTGTTTCTGCCGGGTAATGTTGTGCAGATCCGCTCCGCGGATGGTCACCTGTACCGCTCCGGCCCACAGCCCCTGATGACGCAATCGTCCCGCCACCTCATCGGCCATGGCCCAAAGCCCGGCTTTCACTTCACTTTCGGTAAGCAGATCCCGCCGAAAGGTGCAGCCGTTGCCCACACTTTTCACGGGTTCCCGCTGTCCTGCCGGACGTACCGGGTCATCACCCAGCCCCCGGGCATAGAGGCTCAGCTGACCGCCCAGCTTGCCCAGCGAATCCGTCAGCACTTCCGGGCGGGTTGCAGCCAGCTCGCCGATGGTGTGAATCCCCAGCTCGTGCAGCGCCTTCTGAGCGGCGCGGCCCACATACAGCAGATTTCCCACCGGCTGCGGCCAGACCAGCTCGCGATAGTTCAGCTGATCGAACAGGGTTACTGCATCGGGCTTTTTGTAGTCGCTGCCCAGCTTGGCGAATACCTTGTTGAAGCTCACGCCCACACTGATGGTCAGGCCGATTTCCCTGTGAATGCGGCGGCGGATCTGGTGTGCAAGATCCACAGAATTCGGCGCAAAGCGCTGCCAGGTGTGGGTCACATCCAGCCAGCTTTCGTCGATGCCGAAAGGCTCCACCAGATCGGTATATTCCTGATAAATGGCATTGATGCGCTTTGAAAACTCCCGATAACGCTTATGGTGGGTCGGCAGCAGCACAAGATTGGGGCACTTGCGCTTTGCCTGCCAGATGGTTTCGGCGGTTTTGATGCCGAACTTTTTTGCCGGTTCATTCTTGGCCAGAATAATGCCATGCCGACCCTCTGGATCGCCACACACCGCTACCGGCACATCCCGCAGTTCCGGATGGTTCAGCAGCTCCACGCTGGCATAAAAGCAGTTGCAGTCGCAGTGAAAAATCCAGCGTTCTTCCATATGGCAGTGCCCCCTTTCTGCTTGCCATTATAACATACTCTGTCATCCCGGCACAGCGGAGGTCTGGTGAAAGTAAAAAAAGACCACATCGTTGCCGATGTGGTCTTTTTGGTGGAGAATTAGGGACTCGAACCCCAGACTTCCTGCGTGTGATGCAGGCACTCTAACCAGCTGAGCTAATCCTCCGTGGAACGCCTTTGATTGTATCATAGATATGTGTGGAATGCAACCCCAAATTTTCGTTTTTTTTGTTGGCGCTTTTTGGCATCTCCGTACCTTGCAAAACCCCCTGAAACTGTGATACCCTATAATAGTTATTGTATAGTAGCACATAGAATGCCGTTCCGAATGGGGGCGGCTTGCAAAAGATAAAAGGGGGAACCTACCGCATGGAAATCGGTTTTGACAACGGTCTGTATATTCAAAAGCAGACTGAACGTATTCTGGAGCGCATCGACCAGTTCAAGGGTAAACTGTATCTGGAGTTCGGCGGCAAGCTGTTCGACGACTACCACGCTGCCCGTGTACTGCCCGGCTTTCACGCCGATGGCAAGATTCGTCTGCTGCACCAGCTGCGTGACAAGGCCGAGATCATTATTGCCATCAGCGCCGGCGATATTGAAAAGACCAAGGTTCGTGCCGATCTGGGCATCGGCTATGATATGGAGGTACTGCGTCTGATCGACGATATCTCCGGCATGGGCATTGATGTAAACAGCGTTGTTATTACGCAGTATACCGGTCAGGCCGCAGCCGATGCCTTTGCAGCCAAGCTCACCATGCGCGGTGTCAAGAACTACATTCACCGCCCCATCCCGGGCTATCCCATGGCCACCGAGTTCATCTGCTCGGATCAGGGCTACGGCTCCAACCCCTACATTGAAACCACCAAGCCTCTGGTTGTGGTCACCGCACCCGGCCCGGCCAGCGGCAAACTGGCTACCTGCCTGTCGCAGGTATACCACGAATACAAGCGCGGTGTGCGGGCAGGCTACGCCAAGTTTGAAACCTTCCCCATCTGGAATCTGCCCCTGAAGCACCCGGTCAACCTGGCATATGAGGCAGCCACCGCAGATCTGGCCGACGTAAACATGATCGACCCCTTCCATCTGGAAGCCTACGGTCAGACCACCGTCAACTACAACCGCGATGTGGAAGCTTTCCCCATTGTGCAGACCATTCTGGAGCGCATCACCGGCGACCGCGAATTCTACCGCAGCCCCACGGACATGGGCGTGAACATGGCCGGTTACGCCATTTTTGACGACCAGATCGTGCGCGATGCCGCCTGTCAGGAGATCATCCGCCGCTACTTTAAAACCGCCTGCGATGTGAAGCAGGGCAAGGGTTCCGAGGCCGCTCTGCACAAGATCGAGAGCATCATGCAGCAGCTGAATCTGGTTCCCGCCGACCGCTGCGTGGTCACCCCGGCGCTGGACTGCAAGCGCGAGTCCAGCCGGCCCGCAGCAGCCATTCGTCTGCCGGATGGCCGCATCATCACCGGTAAGGCCAGCGACCTGATGAGCGCCTCCAGCGCCACCGTGCTGAACAGCATTAAGGCTCTGGCTGGCATTCAGGACATCACCCTGATCCGTCCGGAAGTGCTGCAGCCCATCCTGCGCCTGAAGATTGACATTCTGGGCAGCCGCAGCAGCGTGCTGAAGGTGGACGACGTTCTGGCCGGTCTTGCCGTGAGCGCCGCCAGCGAGCCCAGCGCCGCACAGGCCATGGCTGCTCTGCCGCTTCTGCGTGACTGCGAGATGCACTCCACCCAGATGCTGCACTCCGGTGATGAAGGCACTCTGCGCAAGCTGGGTCTGCGCCTGACCATGGAGCCGATCTATCCCGGCAAGGATCTGTTCTTCTGCGTATAATACGCATTTTCCACAGCGTTCAGCGGACCGCTCTTTTGAGCGGCCCGCTTTTTATGTTTTTTCGTTTTTTTACCGCAGTCTTCCGTTATTTATGTTAAACTGTAAATAGTGAAACTCCGGGCGATTGTTTCAGCCCGGTTAGGAGGAAGACAAATCATGGATACTCTGGAAGAAAACGTGCGCAGCCGTGTGCAGGCGGTGTGCCCCTATCTTCGCGCCTTTGCAAAGTCCGCTGTTATTGCGGGCGGTGCCGGTCTGTTGTGCGGTGGATTCGGTACTCTGTTCCATTATTCTGTTGATATCGCCACCGACATTCGGCTGGAACACAGCTGGCTGCTCTACCTGCTGCCGGCTGCAGGCATTCTGATTGCGCTGCTGTACAAGCTGGCGGGGCTTGAAAACGATCGCGGCACCAATCATATCATCGACAGCATCCGTACCGAAGAGCGGCCGCCCCTGCGGCTGGGCGTTTTAATTTTTATCAGCACGGTGCTGACCCATCTGTGCGGCGGCTCTTCCGGCCGAGAGGGTGCAGCCCTGCAAATCGGCGGAAGCATCGGCAGTGGAGTGGGCAAGCTGCTGCACCTGAGTGAAAAGGACTGCCGCATTGTCATTATGTGCGGCATGAGCGGCCTGTTCAGTGCACTGTTCGGCACTCCGGTCACTGCGGCGCTGTTCAGCCTGGAAGTAATCAGCGTGGGCATCCTGCATTATTCGGCCCTGCTGCCCTGCCTGTTCAGTGCCCTTGTGGCATTCCACGTTTCCTTGTTCTTTGGCGTCACACCAGTGGCATTCGCCATTGCAGACCCCATCACCCACGGTTTCAGTCTGACCTGGCGCGTGGCCGTAATGGCACTGGCTGCGGCGCTGCTCAGCATCCTGTTCTGTGTAACCATGCACACTGCGTCCCATCTGTACAAGCGCTTTTTCCCCAACATGATCCTGCGGGCAGCCGTGGGCGGTCTGCTGGTCGTTCTGGCCACTCTGCTGCTGGGCACCCGGGATTACAACGGTGCAGGCATGGATGTGGTGGCCCGTGCTCTGGGCGGGCAGGCGGATTCCTGGGCGTTTCTGTTTAAAATCGTCCTCACCGCCCTCACGCTGGGGGCCGGCTTTAAGGGCGGCGAAATCGTGCCCACCTTCTTCATTGGCAGTACCTTTGGCTGTGTGTTCGCTTCCTTTTTGGGCCTTGACCCGGGATTCGGCGCAGCGCTTGGCCTGGTGGGTATGTTCTGCGGCGTTGTCAACTGCCCGGTGACCAGCCTGATCCTGAGCGTGGAGCTGTTCGGCAGCGGCAGCCTGTTGTCCTTTGCTCTGGTTTGCGCCGTCAGCTTTTTGATGAGCGGCCCCTACAGCCTGTACTCCAGCCAGCGGCTGGCCTATTCCAAGGTTGAGCTTACCTTCCTGAATGCTCAAACGAAATAAGATTCCCAATTAACGCACTGCGGCGTGTATCCTTTTGGGGATACACGCCGCTTTTTCGTATCTGCCTGTTCTGTTTTGTGCATCTGCCCGGGCCGCCTGTTTTTGCCGCAGCTTTCACTCAGCTCCTTTTGGCAAAAGTGCTCAGCTGCGCACAGGTTCTCTTGTCATTGCCCTTTCGACGAAAGGTTTTCCACCATCAGCGGTCCTTCCGGTGGAAAATTTTGTTCTCTCCTGCGCTTTTCTCTTATCACACTTCGGCCTGCGCGATTGGATGGCAGCAAAAAACGCCCCCGGCATAAACCCGGGGGCGTTTTCTATACGCTTTGGATCAAGCTGCTGATCTTGAATTACAGATCCTCGCCCTTGATGATGATGTGCTTGGGGCACTTCTCAACACAGGTGTTGCAGCCGGTGCACTTGTCATAGTCGATCACAGCCAGGAAGTTCTCCACCTTGATGGCGCCTTCGGGGCAGTTCTTCTGACACAGACCACAGCCGATACAGCCGGCGGTGCACTCCTTCATCACAGCAGCGCCCTTTTCGTGGTTGTGGCAGAGCACAACAGGCTTCTTGTTCACCTTAGCGCTGTTCAGATGAATGATCTTCTGGGGGCAAACATCGGCACAGGCACCGCAGCCCACGCAGTTCACTTCTTCAACCTGAGCCAGGCCGTTTTCAACGTGAATAGCGTCGAACTTGCAGGCACGGGTGCAGTCGCCCAGGCCCAGGCAGCCGAAGCTGCAGGCGTTGGGGCCGCCCTGCACAGCCTTGGCGGCAGCGCAGGTCTGGATGCCCTGATACTCGAACTTAGACTTGCAAACGCCATTGGCGCCCTTGCAGCCTACAACAGCAGCAACCTTCTCGCTGCTGCCAGCCTCAACGCCCATAACAGCGCCGATGGCAGCGGCGCAGTCAGCACCGCCAACAGCGCACTTGTTAACGGGTGCGCCGTTTTCAACAATAGCCTTGGCGTAGTCGCCGCAACCTGCGTAGCCGCAGCCGCCGCAGTTAGCGCCGGGCAGGCACTCATTCACCTGGCCCACACGGGGATCTTCGTAAACGCTCATGAACTTGGCGGCCAGCACCAGGATCACAGCACCTACAAGGCCGATCACCGTGACCAGAATGATCGCGATTCCAATACTCATCGGTTTGCCTCCTTACACGCCAAAGATGTTCTCGATGATGCCGCCGAAGCCCATGAAGGACAGGCTGGTAATGGCAGCGCTCACCAGGGTGATGGGCAGGCCTTCGAAGCACTTGGGAGGCTGAGCCTCTTCCACGCGCTTACGAACGCCGCTGAACATTACCATGGACAGCATGAAGCCAAAGCCGGCGCCCAGGGCGCAGATCAGGGCCTCAGCAAAAGCATAACCAAAGCCGAACTTAGCTACGTCAGCAGCGTAGTTATCAACGTTCAGCACGGTAACACCCAGCACGCAGCAGTTGGTGGTGATCAGAGGCAGGTAAACGCCCAGAGAGCTGTACAGCGGGGGCATATACTTCTTCATGATGATCTCAACCAGCTGAACCAGCACGGCGATAACCAGAATGAACACGATGGTCTGCAGATAACCCAGACCGTTGGCATCCAGCAGGAAAATCTGAATGGGGAAGGTTACTGCAGTAGCCAGAGCCATAACGAAAATAACGGCACAGCTCATACCAAAGGCGGAGTCCAGTTTCTTGGAAACGCCCAGGAAGGGGCAGATGCCCAGGAACTTCACCAGCACGTAGTTGTTAACAAGGATCATGCTGAAGAAGATGGAAGCCAATTTAACAGCCAGCATTATTCACTCGCTCCTTCCTCAGCAGGCGTTTCGCCAATGCTGCGCTTGATCTTGTTGTTGGTTTTGGTTTCGTACCAGATAACGGCAGCCATCAGGATACCGAAGGTGAAGAAACCGCCGGGAGCGCTGGTCATGATGGTCATGCGATCCACGCTCTCGGGAATGATGGTGAAGCCCAGCCAGCTGCCGTTGCCGATGATCTCACGGATGGAAGCCATCAGCACCAGAGTCAGGGTGAAGCCGATGCCCATGCCCACGCCGTCCAGCGCAGACTCAACCACGTTGTGCTTGCATGCGAACATCTCGGCACGGCCCAGAATGATGCAGTTCACAACGATCAGGGGCAGGTAGACGCCCAGAGCGGTATCCAGAGCAGGAGCATAAGCCTTCACGATCATCTGAACCAGGGTAACAAAGGTAGCGATGATGGTGATGTAGCAAGGCAGATGCACCTTATCGGGGATAACCTTGCGCAGGGCGGAGATAACGATATTGGAGCAGATCAGAACGAAAGTGGCGGCGGCGCCCATGCCGATGGCGTTGGACACAGCGGTCGTCACAGCCAGGGTGGGACAGGTGCCCAGCACCAGGCGCAGCACCGGGTTTTCCTTGATGATGCCGTTCGTCAGGATCTGCGCTTTGCTAGTTTCTTTTGCCATAGTTTTACGCAGCCCCCTTTACTTCTTCAATGCAGTCCATGGCGCTGTTCACGGCGGCCACAACGGCCTTGCTGGAAATGGTAGCACCGGTGATGCCATCCACGCCGTCAGCCTTCAGGGTTACATGGGCGGCCTTGCCCACCAGGCTCTGAGCAAAGGCGGGGCCGGCCTCATTGCCGTCCCACAGCTTCATACCAAAGCCGGCAGACTCGCCGTTCTGCAGGAATTTAACATTTACAATAGCGCCCTCGGCGTCAAAGCCCAGGACAACAGGCACGTCGCCGCCGTAGCCGCGGCCCAGGGCCTTCACGGCAAAGCCGGCGCCGTTGGTGGCCTTAACCACCTCAGCGATGTTCTCAACTTCGGTTTCCACCGGCTCGAACTCGCCCTCAGCCTCAGGCAGCACCTCGGCATAAGCAGCCATGGCAGCTTCCTTTTCAGCCTTAGCAATGATCGGAGCGGTAGCGCCGTTGGTCACGGCCAGCAGAGCACTGGTAATCACACAGATAACCACCAGAACAATTACAGGCTTTACCAGGCTGTTCCAGGTTTCCTTGTTCATTCTTTGGCACCTCCCTTATCGGCCTTGGCAGGCTTTGCGGGCTTGTAAGCGCCCAGAGGAACCTGACGGGTCAGATCGTTGATGAAGGGCACGAACAGGTTCATCAGCAGGATGGCGAAGGAAACACCCTCAGCCATGTTGCCCCAGAAGCGGATAGCGCAGGTGATGATGCCCAGGCCCAGACCGAATACGATCTTGCCCTTCAGGGTGAAGGGGCTGGTTACATAGTCGGTAGCCATGAATACAGCACCGAACAGCAGACCGCCGCTCAGCAGCTCAACCATAACAGGCTGGCCGCACAGCAGGCTCATCACAGCCACGGTAGCCACATAAGTAACAGGGATTGCAGGGCTGATGGTCTTGGTAGCCACCAGGTAAACGAAGCCGATCAGGATGGCCAGAGCGCAGGTTTCACCCAGCACACCGCCGTGAACGCCCAGGAACAGCTCCATCAGGGGCAGGCTGGCCTTGTCGGCCACACCCAGAGGAGTAGCGGTGGACAGAGCGTCCACAGCTGCATTGGGGTAAACCCAGTCGGTCATGCGGGCAGTGAAGCCGCTGAACAGAACAATACGGCCCACCAGAGCGGGGTTAGCAAAGTTCATGCCCAGGCCGCCGAACAGCTGCTTGACCAGAACGATGGCCACAAAAGCGCCCACAACGGCAATCCAGATTGCGCTGGGCTTAGCCATGCTTACAGGCAGGTTCAGGGCCAGAATGATGCCGGTAACCACTGCGGACAGATCGCCTACAGTGTTGGGCTTCTTCATCAGAACATTATACAGGTACTCAAAGACCACGCAGGCAGCGGTGGTCACCGCCACAAGCACCAGAGCCTGCCAGCCAAAGATGATGGCGCTGGCAACGATGCAAGGCACCAGAGAAATGACCACATTGCCCATCAGGGTACGGGTGCTGGCTTTGTCGGTGATGTGGGGGGAAGCGGTAACGATCAATTGATTCTCCATTACTTATTTACCTCCCGTTCTCTGGAATGCTTTGGCCAGGCTCATGGTCTGGGTCACGGGACGCTTAGCCGGGCAGACGAAGCTGCAAGTGCCGCATTCCACGCACAGATTAATTTTCAGCTTGGTCAGTTCCTCCACGTCGCCGTTTGCATAGGCGTGGGCGATCTGCACGGGAGCCAAGCCCATGGGGCAGCCCTCGATGCAGCGGCCGCAGCGGATGCAGGCGCTGGGTGCAGGCAGCTGAGCCTTTTCGCGGCTGAACAGCAGAACGCCGTTGTTCTGGCGCAGCAGGGGAGCCTCCAGGTCAGGCTGAGCCTTACCCATCATGGGGCCGCCGTAGATCACCTTGCCCAGTTCAACGCCTTCCTTTACGCCGCCGCAGAACTCAACGATGTCCTTCAGCTGAGTGCCGATGACAACTTCAACGTTCTTGGGATTGGCCACAGCGTCGCCGTCCACGGTAACGCGCTTGGTTACCAGAGGCATACCGGTAGCCAGGAACTTGCCCACGGTGGACACGCTGGTCACGTTCATCACGATGACACCAACGTCAGCAGGCAGACCTGCGCGGGGCTTGTCGCCGGGAACCAGCTCGGGAACCTCACGGCCGGTGCAGTTCTCGATCAGGGTCTTCTCAGCGCCCTGAGGGTAACGGCAGGGCAGGGGCTTCACGGTGATACCGGGCTTGCCGCTGACCAGGCTGCACATCAGATCGATGCATTCGGGCTTGTTGCGCTCGATGCCGATCACGCAGTTCGGGATTTCCAGGTAGTGCATTACAGCTTCAATGCCGCTGAGCACGGTGTCGCTGCACTCCAGGAACTCGCGGGTGTCGGGAGTCAGGTAGGGCTCGCACTCTGCGCCGTTGATCACCAGGGTGTCAACGGGAGTAGCGGGGCTCAGCTTAACAGCAGCAGGGAAGCCTGCGCCGCCCAGACCGACCAGGCCGCAATCCCGCACAGCCTGGATGAAGGAAGCCTTGTCGGTGACTTCCGGAGCCTTGATGGACGGGTCCACGGTCTGCTGACCGTCGGGCTCGATTACCACCTGAGTGCTCATGGAACCGTTTGCGCCAAGCACCTGCTCTACAGCAGTCACGGTGCCGGAAACACCGGAATAGATGTTGGCACTGACGAAGCCGCCGGCTTCGCCTACCAGAGAGCCCACCATCACGGTGTCTCCCTTTTGCACAACGGGCTTACAGGGTGCGCCGATGTGCTGCGACATGGGAAGAATGATCTTGGCAGGAATAGGCATCTTTTCAGTTGCCATTCCGGCAGTCACCTTCTCATGGGGTACGCTGGCACCAAGGGCCGAGCGCTTCAGCTTTTTCAACATGGATTGAACGATCCCCCATTTCATTAAAATTGGGCGGAAAGACAGCGCAATCAAATACGCCTGAACAATACTCGCCCACACTATCTATTATTTTATCATTTTAATGGTCGAAGTCAACAATAGAACTTCCACCATTCATCGAGTTTTGTCCAGAATTCATCGTTTTCTGCCGAAAAACTTTTTTGTTACAGATTTGCACTGGCCTGTTTTCCTGTGGTATACTATATAAATCAATACCAACGGATGCCGGTGTACCGGCATAGAATTGGAGGTTTTTGCCATGAAACAGTTTGCAAAAATGCTGGCCGCAATCATCGCTCTGGCCGCTGGTGTGCTGGCTCTGTGCCTGGCACTGGATAAGGAACAGGAGGAAAAATACATCTCCATTTACGACACCGAACAAGGTTCTATGCCCTTCTGACCAGCCCTTCGTTCCAACCAAAAGACGCCCCCCGGCCGCAAAACCGGGGGGCGTTTTTCTGTCAATTTCTTTATAGATCCTGCTGTTCCAGCTGCACCAGAGATACGATATAAATCTTGAGTGCCTGCAGCAGCTGCTCCAGATCAGCACCCTCGTTGGCGCCGTGGATGGAGCCTGCAAATTCAGGCAGCACGGTGTCCAGACGCTCGGGGCCGAAGCTCACAGCAGCAGGGAAATGCCGTGCATAGGTGCCGCCGCCGATGGTAAAGGGCTTGGCGTCCTCGCCGGTCACTTCGTTATAGGTGTCCACCAGGGCACGGATGGGCGCTGCGTCCGGCTCGATGTAGAAAGGCTCTGCGGCATGGGCGTTTTCCACGGCGGCAGCATTGCCGGCCAGCTTTTCCAGCTGGGCGGTGATCACATCGCCGCTGGTGCTGGTGGGGAAGCGGCTGTCCACGCTCTGAATCATGCGGCCTTCTTCCATGCGGATGGTGCCGCCGATCACGGTCAGAGGGCTGAAGCGGTCATCGCTTGCAGCAATTTCCAGAGCGCTGCCGTCCCAGGCGGAGTGCAGCAGGTGCAGCACATTCAGGTAAGCACGCTCGGCCTCGTTGCCGATGTGGTTATCCAGCAGATACTCTACCACCAGACCAATGGCATTTTCGGTGCCTTCGGGGGAAGCAGCATGGCCGCTCTTGCCCCAGCCGCGCACACGCACGCCTGCCTCTTCCTGCTCCAGGGTGATGCCGTAGCGCTCAGACAGCTTGCTCATGTCGGCCTTGACCAGAGCGCTGGCACGGTCGGGAATGGCATTGCTGGCCACACCGCCCTCAAATTCCAGAATATCGCCGCCGCACACCGGGCTTACCAGATCTGCGCCGTAGTGGCCCTTTTCGCCGTTGCACACCGGGAATTCCGCATCCGGAGAGAAGCAGAATGCCGGGGCGGGGTAGTTTTCCAGATAGTGCTCCACGTCACCCATGCCGGTTTCCTCGTTGCAGCCCAGCAGAGCACGCACGGTGTACTTTAAAGGAACAGCCTTTTCCTTCAGATACTTCAAAGCATACAGGCACAGCACGCTGGGGCCCTTGTCATCCAGCACGCCGCGGCCCAGCAGCCAGCCGTCCCGCACCTGCATATCGTAGGGGTCGGTATCCCAGCCGTTGCCCTCGGGCACCACGTCCAGATGGGTAATGGTGGCGATGTATTTTTTGTCGTTTTCGCCCTTCAGCTGTGCCCAGCCGATGCGATCCTCACAGTTGCGGGTGGACAGACCCATCTCCTCGGCCAGCTTCAGGCCCTCTTCCAGAGCAGCCTTGGGGCCGGGGCCAAAGGGAGCACCCGGCTGTGCAGGGCCCTCCACGCTGGGAATATCCACCAGACGCTTGATGTCCCGCACAATATTTTCGCGGTTTTCCGCCACAAAGGCGTCCACAGAAGCAAGCAGGTTTTTATCCATTGCCATTTTGTATATCTCTCCTTTTTGGTAAAGCGGCCCATGGACCGCCGATTTCTGATTGCGGCCCGGTGCCGGGCCTTGTGCCTTGATTATACCACCTGTTGCGGGGGCGGGGCAACCGTGACAAACTACCGTTATCATGATTTTTTACATTGTGGTGAATTGACGAATCGGTCCCCTTTGTCCTATACTGAAGGTAACCTCAAGAAGAAAGGATTTTCCATGAAACGTTCGACCAAAATGAATTTGATCTTTGTCGCTGTGGTGCTGGCTGCCGCCGGGCTCTGGGCCGGGCTGCGCTGGATGAAGCCCGCGGGCAACCGGGCCGTTGTGACCTACGGTTTTGACCAGCAGACACTGGAGATCCCTTTAAATAAGGATGGCCGCCACGACCTGGAAAGTGCCGGTTATACCGTGCATCTGGAAGTGGAAAACGGTGCCATTCGCTTTGTGGACAGCCCCTGTCCCGACCACCTGTGCGAAAACTATGGCTGGCTGAGCCAGACAGGGGATTTTGCCGCCTGTATGCCGGCGCTGGTTTCGGTGGTGGTACAGGCTCCGGCCTGACCTGCTAATTCAGTGATTCTATTAAGAGGAGTGTGACCCCAGTATGAAAAAAGTATGCCTGTTCCTTGCCCCCGGTTTTGAGGAAAGCGAAGCCATTATCACGGTAGATCTGCTGCGCCGTGCCGGTATTGCAGTAACCACTGCCGCAATCGGCCCCAGCACCACTGTGTCGGGCAGCCATGGCATCGCGGTGCGTGCAGATGCCGATGCCAAGGATGTACTCATTGCAGACTACGATATGCTGGCTTTGCCCGGCGGTATCCCCGGCACTCCCAACCTGAAAGCCAGCCCGCAGCTGTGCAGCGCTTTGGCCGCCCAGCTCAAGGCAGGCCGCCGTGTGGCCGCCATCTGTGCCGCTCCCACCATTCTGGCGGGTCTTGGCCTGCTGGACGGCGTTCACGCCACCTGCTACCCCTCCTGCGCCCCGGATATGGGCAGCGCTGTGTATGAGGCCGGCCCCGTTGTCACCGACGGTCTGATTACCACCGGCAACGGCGTGGGTGGTGCCATTCCCTTTGCACTGGAGCTGATTCGTCTGCTGGAAAGCCCTGAAAAGGCACAGCAGATTGGCACGGATATCTTGTGGATGTCCTGAATCCAGCTTTCTTCTGCCGCCCCGCCGGACGGCATATCGGGCCCTCTTTTCGCAGAGGGGCCCGGTTTTTTTATGTTCCGCCTTGCCAAGGAAGTTCTGTAAGGCTATAATGAAAAAAACTTTAGCACTGTAGATAGGCAGAGCGTTCCTGTTCTGCTTGAGGGGGAGGACATTTCCATGAGTAAGATTCCTTTTTGCAAAATGCAGGGCGCCGGCAACGACTTTGTGGTGCTGGATAACCGCACTCTGCATCTGACACCGGAGCAGTTTCCCGCATTGGCCCGCCGGGTTTGCAGCCGCCGCACCAGCGTTGGCGCAGACGGCCTGATGATTGCCGATGTTCCCACCCGCGGTGGTGATCTGAAGCTGTGGTTCTTCAATGCAGACGGCAGCATGGGCGAAATGTGCGGCAACGGTGCCCGCTGCATCGGTCGGTTTGGCTATGAACACTTTGCAGCCAAGACCCCGGTGGTCATCGAAGCCACCAGCGGTGATGTGGCAGCCTGGCGCATGGATCAGCGGCAGTACCGCATCCGTCTGAATGAGCCCACCGTGCTGGACGCACAGCGTCCCGCCACCGCACAGGGCGCCGCCCATGACTGCGCCTATGTGGAGCTGGGCAATCCCGGTCTGCCCCACGGCGTACTGCTGTGGCCCGATCTGGAAAATCTGGATTATGAATCCGTTCTGTTTGAGCTGGGCCGTGCCCTGCGCAATGCACCGGAATTTCCCAAGGGTGCCAACATCAACTTCTGCCAGGTGCTGGACCGCCGTCATGTGCTGGTGCGCACCTATGAGCGCGGTGTAGAGGGCTTCACTCTGGCCTGCGGTACCGGCAGCGCCAGCACGGTAGCTGCTTTGCAGGCACGTGGTCTTGTGGAAAAAGAAGGCCCCGTTTCGGTGGAAAATCCCGGCGGCACTCTGGTGGTGGAATCCGTCTGGCAGGACGGCGCAATCACCGAGCTGTACCTGACCGGTCCCACCAATGTGGTGGCCGAAGGCTTTATCACGGATGAAGAGCTGAACCTGTAATCCCTGAAACCTGCAAAAAGGCCGCCCGGCAGATACGCCGGGCGGCCTTTTTCTGTAATCCGTACCAAATGGATTACGGCTCATCGTAGGGACAAACCTCCACCGACTTCTTTTCAAAGTCAATGAAAATCTGATATGCGTGGTTATCCTCGCTGGTGTCCCACACCTCCACATAGCGGGGTTTTACGGCAATCAGGATCTCGGTATCCTCATGGGAGTACTTATTGTAGCTGCCCCAGAGATATTTTTTATAGCCTGCCTCAAAGCGGCGGCCGGGCTCATCCACCACCAGGCCCTTGTTTTCGGCCAGACCTTCCACCTGCACGCCGCTCCAGCACAGAGCCACCTGCGGATTTTGCAGCAGCTGCCGGGTTTTGCGGAAATTCCTGTCAGTTTTAAACCAGATGGTGTTATCGTAAAACAGGCAGCTCACGTTGCGCACCATGACGTAATCATTCACCGAGCTGGCCAGCGCCATGATTTTCCAGTCGCCCAGCTTTTGGAACATCAGCTCCACGGCCTGCTCAAAGCTCAAATCTTTATTCACACTGTAATTCATGTTTTTCTCTCCTTACGCTTTCCGTATCGTTCAGAATCTTTTTCACGGGCACGCTGATTTTCTTATAAACCAGCAATGTAAGCAGCGCATTGATGCTGCGTGCCAGCAGATTGAAGGGCACCACCGAAAACGCCACCATGGTGGGGATATCGGTGATCCAGGGATTGATTGCGCCGCACATGGCCACAATGCTGTCCCAATTCATGCCGTACAGTGTGATGTAGGCGGGCAGAATCAGATACAGGTTGGAGAACACGGCCGCCGCCACGTTGATCAGGCCGCCCAGCACAAGGCTTATGACCGCACCCCGCCGGGTTTTGTGCCGGCGGTAATACAGCGCTGCGGGCAGTACAAAGGCAAGGCTCAGAATGATGTTCTGCACTTCGCCGGTCAGCAGGGAGCTGGTACCCTGAAACAGCAGCTTTAAGCAGACTTTGACCAGTACAATCTGGATGGCAGCGCCGGGCCCCAGCAAAAAGCCGCCGATCAGTTCCGGCACGGCAGACAGATCAAACTCTGCAAACGGAGAGAGAAAGGGCAGTGGGAAGTGCATATACATCAGCACAAAGGCCACGCCTGCCAACAGCGAAACAACGGCCTGCCGCCGGGTATTTCTGCGGGTTGTCATAAAACAGTACCTCCTTGATAAAAAAATACTTCTTGCTCCTGAAAACCCTTGGATCCTTTGACTTCTCCAAGGTGTTCAAGCGCAAAAAGTGTACCAAAAAGGTACGGCCTATGCCGCCCACATCTTCTTCCATCCAGACTTTAACTGTTGGTCCCGGAGTTGCACCGGGTCAGCGGCTGCATCAGCAGCCGGTCGCGGACTTTACCGCCAGTGGGGACTTTCACCCCGCCCTGAAGACAAATGATTCAGTTGTTTTCGCCTGTATTATAAATCCGAACGTTTTAAAAATCAATCCCTCTGCAAAATTTTGCCGGTCTGCTTTCCGCCAACGCAAAATGCCCTGCTCCTGTAGCTTTTCTTTGTCCGTCTGTATTATAATCACAACAAACCGATTTCACGGGAGAATCAGAAACGATGAACATAAAAATAATCAAGGTCCAGCGGGAAAACGTTGCAGCTCTTGCCCCACTGGCTGCGGATTTCCGTGTTGCGCTCAGATCCTATAAGGGGATTGCCTCCAAACCAAACGCAGAAGCCGGAAAAGAGGAGCTTGTTGAGTTTCTGGACGCCGGCTTTCCGATTTATGCGGCCCTTTGCCGGGAACAGTTTGCAGGGTACATGGTTTGCAAGGTGGATGCTCCCTGTGTTTGGGTCGAGTCGCTTTTTGTGGCCAGTTCCTTCCGGGGGCAGGGCATTGCGGACGAGCTCATAAAATGTGCCGAAAATTTATCGCTTTCCTATGGGGGCGAAACGTTATATTTCAATGTTCACCCAAACAATCATCGCATGATTGCTTTTTTGCGCAAACACGGCTATTCTGTTTTGAATCTGATTGAAATCCGCAAGCCGTTTCCCGAAGAAAAATTAACGCAGAAGGTTCCGGTGGGGGATCAGCTGTTTGATTATTGAAGCAAACTGCTGTGATCGGGGGATGGGTCCCCTGCAAATTGTGCGAACCGCCTGCTGACAAAAAAACGGAATGTGCCGAAATTCGACACATTCCGTTTTCATTTTGCTGTTTTGGGATTAGCCGCAGACCGCCCATGCACCGGGCATCCGTGCATTTTACATTAGAAATTGGGCATCGAGGCGGTGGGCATCATCAGCACGCTGCCGGTACCCCGGTATACATTTACCAGACCCTCACCGGATGCTGCCGAACCGATCAGGCTTTTGCCGCTGCGCTCCACCGTAAAGGCCAGAGATTTGCTCCAGGCCACAGCATAGTTGCCGTCAATTTTCAGCACATCGTTGTCCAGATCAATGCGGATCAGTTCTTCCCTGGGGCACTCGGATTCAATGCAGCACACACCGCTGCCTTCCAGGCTCAGGTTGAACAGGCCCTCGCCGCCGGCCACTGCGCTGGAAAGGTTGGAGCGCATTACAACCTTGTGCCGCAGAGTGGATTCACAGGCCAGGAACAGGCCGTCATCCAGCACCAGTGCGCCGCCCCAGTCTGCCACATCCAGCAGAATCAGATGGCGATAGGTGGGCTCCAGCACCAGCATACCGGTGCCGGTATATTCAGGCTTAATGGCAGATTCGCCGGAAACCTTGCCGCGCATTGCCTTGCCCAGCAGATCTCCCACGCCCTTGACACCGGTGGTTGCATCCACCTTGCCCAGAGTCCACTGCATTGCACCGGCCTGCACCGTTACATCGGTTCCGTTCAGCTCGCACACCAGCTGACGCTTGCGCACATTCATCTCAGAGCAGAAATAGGCCGTTGCTGCGGAGCCGGGTGCCACACTCAGGTCACGCAGATACTCAATAACCCGAAAGACTCCCTTTTGGTCCAGAGTACGAACATCATCGTTGTCAACAAAATTGGAAACTCGATACATTGTATGCTCTCCTTTATCAGTGTTTTTGGCGATGACTTTTCTGTCATTTTTCCACATCATACTGCGCCGATTTAGCCCTGTCAACGGATTTTTGCGCAGCAAAAAAGGACCTTGCCGATGGCAGGTCCTTTTTTGTCAATTCATAATCAGCGGCGCTTTAAAATACGTTTTGCCATGCCCCATACACCCTTGAAATTCAGGGCACAGACACCGGCGGTAATCAGCACGCACCAGAGCGGCCACCAGGGCACCTGAGCAATCATCAGGCAGGCTTCACCCAGCAGCATAGCGCTGTTCAGAATCAGCAGCAGGGGCTTGAAATCCACCCGCAGCAGACCGCGGGTATTCACTGCACGCAGCAGGAACACCAGCAGATAGCTCAGGAAGCTGGCCACCGTGGCACCGTTGGGGCCAAAGGCCCTGATCAGAAAGTAATTCAGAATGCAGTTGGCCACTGCACCGGCCATCATGGTGTACAGGCTCAGGGTCGAGCGCTTTTCCACCACATAGATGCTGTTCAGGAACTGATTGAAGCAGCTGAATACGGTAGCCACTGCCAGGAAGGGCACGAACTGCCAGGCATCAAAAAAGTTCTGGCGGAACATGAACATCATGGGCCGGCACATCAGAATAATGCCGGCACCGCAGCAGAACATCACGCTCTGGTAGATGTTGAACACCTTGCTGAAAAAGCGTTCCCGCTCCCGCTCTTCGGTCACAGCCGAGAGCTGCCAGGCCTCGTAAAAAATGGTGCCCAGCGTGGTAAGGATGGTGGGCAGGAAATAGCCGGTACCCAGCAAGCCGCTCCAGTATGTTCCTTCATCGCCCATCATATAGGTGACAAAGAACAGGTCGCTGGCGTTGATGATCCAGAAGCTGATCTGCGCGGGAATCATGGGCAGGGCATAGCGCATCATGTTCTGCCACAGCTGGCGGTTGAATTTTTTGAAATTCAGGTAGCGCTTGAGCCCTGCGGCCCAGAACACAAACAGCGTGGATAAGCCATCGCCGCAGATGATGGCCAGCAGATAGCCGTTGGCACCCATGGGGAACACCACCAGGAACAGTACATAAAAGGCCAGGGTGGAGAAGGTACACAAAATGCCGTCCACAGCCACAAGCTTATTCAGCTGGCGGCTGCGCACAAACTGCGTGCACAGCGTTCGCAGGCAGCTTACCAGTACATATAAATACAGCAGACCGATGTAATCCCGGAAAATAGGCACCAGCCTTGCCACAGGCCACAGCAGGCACAGAATGCCAAAGCCCATGGCAATGGTCACAAGGCCGTTGGTAAACACCTGGCTTTTGCTGTTCTGCTTGTCCAGGCCAAAGCGGATGATGGCAAAGCTCACACCCAGGCTTACCAGCGGAATCAGCAGGTTGGCACACTGGCTGGTCAGCTTGGTAATGCCCACCTCGCTTACTTCCTTCATGGCGTGGGTCAGAAAAGGCTGCACAAACAGGCTGAGCAGCTTGGAGGAGAAGTTGCTGATGGCAAAAATCAGAGTATTGTCCGCCAGCTTTTTGTATCTGTTGTCCATGAATGTGCCTCCTTGCATACAGGCCGGAATGGTTTTAATTTTTGTCACAAGACATTATAGTATACCATATTCTGCACCCGGATGACAGCCCCCCGCTCTCACTGCTTGCGGCAGGGATAGGTTTGCAGCACCTTGCGGCGCAGTTTTGCATCCGGCATATAGCGTTCCATCAGATCCCAGAAGGGCTTTTGATGGTTGGGCTGCACAAAATGGCAATACTCATGCAGAACCACGTAATAAATCAGCGGCTGGGGAACCGCTGCAAGGCCCAGCGCCAGCGTGATGCGGTGCTGATCGGGATAGCATACGCCCCAGCGGCTGCTCATCCGGCTGACCCGAATCTCCGGAGGGCGATTGCCCAGCACCCCGGCAAACAGGGGATAGATCCTGCTGCTGATTTCCTCAAAGCGCTGCCGGGCCTGCTCCATGGTGGGCAGGTCGGGAGCATTTTCCATGCGCCGGCAAGCCTCGCTTTGCTTTGCCCGAATCCAGTCCGCATGGGCTGCCACAAAGGCGTCGATCCGGGCTGCCGCCATCCGGGGATTGGCGCTTACCTGTACGGTGCCGTCCTTGCGCACCCGCAGATTCATATTCTTCACGCTTTTGCGGACAAGGGTATACTCCACACCGCCCGCCGTGCGCTGCTGTGTCGTGTCTTTGCCGGCCAGGATTTCCGCCTCCCATCTGATTTTTCGATGTCTATCATACCATATTTTGTCACACACAAAAAGCCGGTGGAATTTGTATCGATTCCTGCTCTGCCAGCGGTGAAACTTTACTGTTTTTGCCTGCGGCAAACCGCCCCCACCCCCTTAGCCGCAAATGTCAAGCTGGGAAAACCCCCAATTTTCACCCCAATATCCTGTGCATCTTTGTCACGCCCTCTCCATTGACACCCACTAGATGTGGTGTCATAATAGTTGTTGCTGCTAAATTTTATAGAACATCTGGTTCTGTGTGTCGGGCCGGCTCCCTGCATTGCGGCCCGCAAATACAGTATTTTCAAGGAGGAACACCATGATTCAAAGCATCATCAAGCGGGACGGCCGTGTCGTTCTGTATGACGAGTCCAAGATCGCAAATGCCATCCTCAAATCCTTTGAGGCCGCCGGAGAAGGCGATTCCGGTGAGGCTGCCCGTGTAGCTGCCCGCGCTGCCCGCCAGGTAGAAAACCTGTGCGGCAGTGAGGCCCCTTCCGTGGAGCAGATCCAGGATGCCGTTGAGCGCGAGCTGATGGATTGCGGCCACGAAGAAGCCGCCAAGCTCTACATCCTGTACCGTGCCAACCGCACCCGCATCCGTGAGGCCAACACCTCTCTGATGAAGACCATCGACGAGATCACCAACGTGGATGCCCGCGTCAGCGATATGAAGCGCGACAATGCCAACATCGACGGCAACACTGCCATGGGCAGTATGCTGCAGATCGGTACTGCCGGTGCCAAGGCTTACAACGCCATGTATCTGCTCACCCCTGAGCAGGCTGCCGCTCACCGTGAGGGCTACATCCACATTCACGACTTCGACTTCTATTCTCTGACCACCACCTGCACTCAGATCGACATTCTGCGTCTGTTCCACGGCGGCTTCTCCACCGGTCACGGCTTCCTGCGCGAGCCCAACAGCATCGCCAGCTATGCCGCACTGGCAGCCATCGCCATTCAGTCCAACCAGAACGATCAGCACGGCGGTCAGTCCATTCCCAACTTTGACTACGGCATGGCCGAGGGCGTTGCCAAGAGCTTTGCAAAGCTCTACGCCCGCAAGCTGCGCGAAGCCGCTGAGGACGTGCTGGAAACCGAGGACGAAACCGAGCTGGTCAATGCCGCCATTGCCTTTGCAGGCAAGCAGCCCCAGCTGGACCGCGATGCCGGCGAGTACGATGCTCTGATTGCCGAAAGCCTGAGCAACACCGGCCGCCTTGCCAACGACGAGGCTCTGAAGCTGGTAGCCCGTGCCCGCCGCCGCGCCACTGCGCTTACCGACCGTGAAACCTATCAGGCCATGGAAGGCTTTGTACACAACCTGAACACCATGCACAGCCGCGCCGGCGCTCAGACGCCGTTCAGCAGCATCAACTACGGCACCGACACCACCCCCGAGGGCCGCATGGTCATCCGCAACATTCTGCTGGCTGAGGATGCCGGTCTGGGTCATGGCGAAACTCCCATTTTCCCCATCCACATCTTCAAGGTCAAGGAAGGCGTAAACTACAACGAGGGCGATCCCAACTATGACCTGTTCAAGCTGTCCATGAAGGTCAGCGCAAAGCGTCTGTTCCCCAACTACGTGTTCCTGGACGCTCCCTTCAACCTGCAATACTACGTGCCCGGCCATCCCGAAACCGAGGTTGCCACCATGGGCTGCCGTACCCGCGTGATGGGCAATGTGTACGATCCCAGCCGCCAGATCAGCTACAGCCGCGGCAACCTGTCCTTCACCAGCATCAACCTGCCCCGTCTGGCTCTGGAATCCGATCACAACGAGGCTTTGTTCTTTGAAAAGCTGGATGCTGCCATGGAACTGGTGGCCGGTCAGCTGCTGGATCGCTTCGAGATTCAGGCATCCAAGCGCGTATACAACTATCCGTTCCTGATGGGTCAGGGCGTATGGCTGGATTCCGACAACCTGGGCCCCAACGACGAGGTGCGTGAGGTGCTCAAGCACGGCACTCTGTCCATCGGCTTCATCGGCCTGGCCGAAACTCTGACCGCCCTGTACGGTCACCACCACGGCGAGAGCGAGGAAATGCAGCAGAAGGGTCTGGCCATTGTGAAGCATATGCGCGACTTCTGCGACCGCAAGAGCGAAGCCATGAAGATGAACTTCTCTCTGCTGGGCACCCCCGCAGAGGGTCTGTCCGGCCGCTTCACCCGCATGGATCAGAAGATCTTCGGCAAGATTCCCGGCGTAACCGACCGCGAATACTACACCAACAGCTTCCATGTGCCGGTGTGGTACCCCATCAGCGCCTACGACAAGATCAACAAGGAAGGCCCCTACCATGAGCTGACCAACGGCGGCCACATCAGCTATGTTGAGCTGGACGGCGACACCGCCAACAACCTGGAAGCCTTTGAAAGCGTTGTGCGCTGCATGCACGATGCCGGCGTAGGCTACGGCAGCATCAACCACCCGGTAGACCGTGACCCCGTGTGCGGCTATGTGGGTGTGATCGGCGATGTATGCCCCCGCTGCGGCCGTCGTGCAGGCGAGCCCATCAGCCCCGAAAAGCTGGCTGAGCTGCGGAAAAAATTCCCCGGCGTTCCCACTTTTTGTGGTTGCGAATAAGCGCTGAGTATGGTATACTAAGTATAACAGGAATAATTCCTATTTAAGTTTCACACATTTGCTGCCGGCCTTCGGGCCGGCCCATTATAAGGAGGCAGAACACCATGTCCGCTATGCAGAAACAGTCCGCCCTGGGTAAAGATGTTGGTTTTGAGCGCATTCGCCGCATCACCGGCTACCTGGTAGGTACCATGGATAAGTGGAACGACGCTAAGAAGGCTGAAGAGCGCGATCGCGTCAAGCACCTGTAAGCGCCATGCTGTACGTTGCGGGTTTTGCCAATGACAGCATCGTGGATGGGCCGGGAATCCGGTTCACGGTGTTTTTCCAGGGATGTCCTCATCACTGCCCGGGCTGCCAGAACCCGGAAACCTGGGCCTTTGAGGGGGGAACACCCTTCACGCCTGAGGCGATTCTGGCGCGTGTACAACACAATCCGCTTGCAAAAGGTGTCACCTTTTCGGGCGGCGAGCCTTTTGCACAGGCTGAAGGCATCATTCCGCTGGCTCGCTTGCTGCGCGAAAACGGCTACGAGCTGGCCAGCTACACCGGCTACACCTTTGAGGAGCTGATGGCCGGAACCCCGGCACAAAAGGAACTGCTGGGTCTTTTGGATACCGTTGTGGACGGCCGCTTTGTGCTGGAACAGCTCACGCTGGAGCTGCGTTTCCGCGGCAGCCGGAATCAGCGCATTCTGAATGTGGCCCAGAGCCTTGCCGCCGGCCACGCTGTGGAAGAAACCGCCGAACGCTGGTGCGGTTCTCACGAATAAGTATTTCCATTCATAAACAAAACCAGGGTACGGCCTTTGCGGCGTACCCTGGTTTTGTTTTACCCAAAGAAAAAGCCTTTGGCATCCAAAAATGCCAAAGGCTTTTTGTGCATTCTTACAGTTCGCCGTCGGAGAAGGCCCGGTCGCACACCACGCTGTGCACGTATTCCTTCACTGCCAGGTGTGCGGGATGCTGCTGATAGCCCTCCAGAGCTTCACGGTTCTCATGGCGGCTTACCAGAGAAACGTCATAGCCGCCGAACGCGGGGGTCACGTGAGCCTCCAGCAGGCCGGGAACCTGACCCACCAGACCTTCCAGGCGCTGCTTCATCTGGGCAGCGGCCTCAGCCTTGTCCACGTCATCCTTCAGCTTCCACATTACGATATGCTGTACCATAGTGATCTCTCCTTTTCTCCGGGGCAAAAACCCCGCTGGTTCTCAAGGTGCGGATTACTGCAGCATTTTGCGCACCGCACCGTAAAGCATAGGTTTCATATTGTCGATGGTGTCCGGCCGCTCCTCGATGATGGACGCATAGCAGATGGAACCGCACAGCTCAAAAATCATAAAGAGCAGCTTAAACATTTCTTCCGGCGAGTGATTGCGGGCCAGGGGACTGGCCTCCAGATCCCGCACCAGATCCTGCCACAGCGAATCGGTTTGCAGGGTCAGGTTGCGTTCCACCATGGGCCAGCTGAAATTTCGCTCCAGCAGGCGCAGGGTCAGCTTGTCCCGTTTGAAATATTCTACAATATAATCAATGATCAATACAACATTTTCCACAAAATCCGGGTTCTTATGCCGCTGTTCGTATTCGTATGCATCCCGGAGAATGTGGGTACAGATGCGATCCACCACACTTTGCAGCAGATCGTTCTTGTCCTTAAAATACAGGTAAAAGGTTCCTTTTGCCACATTGGCACGGCGCACAATCTCATCCACCGAGGTCTTACCCGGTCCTTTTTCCAGAAAAAGCTCCCGGGCGCTTTGCAGCAGACTTTGCTTCTTTTCTTCTTTTTGCTGTTCCAGGCGTCCGCCCATTTTTTGTACCACTCCCTGAATCCGGTCCTTCGCCGGAAATTTATGCTGTTCGGCATTTTCTTTCCTTTTTAGTATAGGGGCAGGCTTTGACAAAAGCAAGCATCCACCTGCTTTTTGTACAAAACTGACTAAAAGTCATTTTATAATTCACTGACCATTGTTCATTATACGGATTGACCAACAGTCAGCGAATGGTCTATACTGTTGAGTATAGTGACCAACAGTCATTTAGCTTCTCAAACTCTGTAAGGAGATGGACCTATGCAAAAGTTTGCCCGCTTTGTGGTAAAGCAGCGCATCGCAATTCTGATCCTGGCGGTGCTGCTGCTGATCCCGTCCGCTGTGGGGGCTGCGGCCACCCATATCAACTACGACATCCTGACCTATCTGCCGCCCGAGCTGGACTCGATGGTGGGCGCAGACCTTCTGGAAGATGACTTTCAGATTGCCTCCACCGCCATGGTCACTGTGGAAGGCATGACCCCTCACCGGGTACAGGTTCTGGCGCAGGACCTGGATGAGATTCCCGGTGTACGCCAGGTTGTCAGCGGTCCCCAGCTCACCGGCGGAGCCATTCCGTCCGATATGCTGCCCGCCGATCTTGCCAGCTTCTTTTATGGCAAAAACGATTCTGTTCTGCTGTTGATCCGCTTTGATGAGAGCAGCACCAGCCAGACTACCATGAACGCCATGCAGGGTATTCTGGACCGTCTGGATCAGGAACAGCACTCCTTCCTGGGCGGCCTGTCCGCCATTGTGCAGGGCACTAAGAGCCTGGTGGACTCGGAGCTTCCGCTGTACATCCTGTGCGCCGTGGCCTGCTGTCTGGTGGTTCTGTACCTGAGCCTGGCCGAAACCGTTGTGCCGTTCCTGTTCATGCTGGGCATTGCATTTCCCATTGCATACAACTTCGGCACCAACATCTTTCTGGGCCAGATCAGCTACATCACCCAGGCCCTTTCCACGGTTTTGCAGCTGGGCGTAACGATGGACTTCTCCATCTTTCTGCTGCACCGCTTTGAAGAGGAACGTGACCGCGCCGGCATTCAGCCCGGTCAGCTGCCCGATCCCGCTGCCGCCGCTGCCTGCATGGAAAAGGCCATCTGCTCCACTGCATCCAGCATTGCAGGCTCTTCGCTCACCACCATTGCAGGCTTCCTGGCCATGTGTACCATGAGCCTGACTCTGGGCGCTGACATCGGCATCGTAATGGCCAAGGGCGTTGCTCTGGGCGTTGTGTGCACCGTGACCATTCTGCCCGCCCTGATCCTTACCTTCCAGAAACCCATCGCAAAGCACACCCACCGCACCTTCATTCCCCGGCTGCGCCGGGCACCGGCTTTCGTCACCTCGCATCCGGCTGCGGTGGTTCTGGTGTTCCTGGTGCTGTTCATTCCCTTTGCGCTGGCTCAGAACAAGGTTCCCGTTTACTACACTCTGGCCGACAGCCTGCCCAAGTCCATGCCCGCCATTGCCGGCACCGAGCGCCTGAAGGATGACTTTGACATGACCTCCACTCACTTCATTCTGGTGGACGATCAGCTGCCCGGCTGGCAGATGAAAAAGCTCACCGATGAGCTGGGCCATGTGGAGGGCATCCATCAGGTAATGAGCTACGAAAAGGCCTTTGGTGAGGCCATCCCCGAGGAGCTGATTCCGGATGACATCCGCGAGCTGTTCCATGCAGGCAATCACCGAATGCTGCTGGCCAACTCTTCCTTCGGGCCCGGCACCGCCGAACAGGATCGGCAGCTTCAGGAGATGAACACCATCCTGAAAAACTATGATCCGGCCGGCGTAATCACCGGCGAGGCCGCCATGACCAGTGACCTGATCCGCATCGCGGATGTGGACTTCCGCAATGTAAGCATCACCAGTATTCTGGCGGTATTTGCCATTGTGGCCATTGTGTTCAAGTCGCTGTCCATTCCCGTGCTGCTGGTGGCAGGCATTCAGGCCGCCATCACCATCAATATGGGCATTCCGTACTTTACCGGCGCGGTGCTGCCCTTTGTGGCCAGCATTGTAGTTGGCACCATTCAGCTGGGTGCCACCGTGGACTACGCCATTCTGGTAACCACCCGCTTTAAAGAGGAGCTGTCCGGCGGCAACACCGTGCGCACAGCCGCCCGCATTGCCGCAGAGCAGTGCAGCTCCAGTATTCTGACCAGCGGCCTGACCTTCTTTGTGGCTACCGCCAGTGTGGCGGCCATCAGTAAGATCGACCTGATCGGCGGCCTGTGTATGCTGATCAGCCGCGGTGCTCTGATTAGTATGTTCGTCATTCTGTTCATTCTTCCCGCTCTGCTGATTCTGGCCGCTCCGGTCATTCAGCATACCACCCTGCGCTGGCCCCGCGTTGCTAAGGAATCCAAGAAAAACGCCGGCGCAAAACTTTCCAAGGAGATGTGCTAACCATGAAGTTTCCCAAGCGTCTTGCAGCCCTGGGCGTAAGCGCAGCTGTGGTTTTAAGCTGCACTGCCCCTGCGTTTGCTGCATCGTCCGTTACCAAGGACGAAACCGTTTATGTCTTTCTGAATCCCAACGGCTCGGTGGCCCGGCAAAGTTCTTCCTGCTGGGTTCACTCCGATCAGGGCATTTCCAGTGTACAGGATCGCAGCACCCTTGCCGATATTCATGACCTGCACTCGGACAATGCTCCCCAGCGTGACGGCGACGTTCTGCACTGGGACAGCGATGACCACGACATCTACTACACCGGCACTCCGCAGGGCACCCCGCCCATCCGTGTTCAGCTGACCTGGACACTGGACGGCGAAGAAGCAACGGCCCAGCAGCTGGAAGGCCGCAGCGGCCATGTGACCCTGCACCTTCAGATGGAGAACACCCAGAAGTATTCCCGCACCATTCAGGGTCAGCAGCGCACACTGTACACGCCCTTTGTGGTGATTGGCGGCGTGGTATTTGACGCCGACCACTTTACCGATGTAACCGTTGACCACGGCAAGGTGCAGACCGATGCTTCCCGTCAGCTGGCAGCCTTTACGGCACTGCCCGGCATGGAAGAGAACTTCCGCGGTCTGCTGAACGGCCGCCTGAGCGACGTTCAGGACCTGTTTGTGGATGACATTCTGCTGGAGGCCGACACCACCGATTTCCAGATGCCCCAGATTATGATGGCAGCCGCCACCAGCCTGGAAGAGCTGGAAAGCATGGAGAGCGCCGGCAATATGTCCGAAGATCTGGATACCCTGCGCTCTGCCACCGGCGATCTGCTGGACGGCATTTCCAAGCTGAAAGAGGGCGCCGACAAGCTGGATGAAGGCGCCGATGCTCTGGTCACCGGCACCGACACACTGGACCAGGGCGTTGCCACGCTGGACGACGGCGCAGGCAAGCTGCTGGAGGGCAGTTCTGCACTGAAAGAGGGCGCAGGCAAGCTGGATGAGGGCCTGGGCACTCTGGTCACCGGCAGCAGCGACCTGCACAACGGTGCCGCCACGCTGGACGGCGGTGCCGGTCAGCTGGCTGCGGGCGCATCCAGCCTGAAGGATGCCACTTCTCAGCTGAAAACCGGTTCCGACACACTCTCTCAGGGTGCTGCCCAGCTGAATCAGGGTCTGACCACCCTGAGCGGCCAGAACACCGCGCTCAACGGCGGCATGGCACAGCTCAAGGCCGGTGTGGATCAGTTCGGCACCGCCGGTGCCCAGCTGCAGCAGGCTGTGGCCGGTGCTCAGAGCGGTGTGCAGACGGTAAGCGCTCAGTATCAGGCTCTGATGAACGGATACAATGAACTCAAGCCGCAGCTGGAAGGCATTTCCGCCCAGCTGCCCGCCCTGAAGGGCGAACTGACCGGTCAGGTTGGTCAGGCTGTTGTTCAGGCCGCCGGCAGCAGCGCCGGTGCTGTTTACGACCAGATGGCCGGCGGTATGCAGGCTGCTCTGGGCAGTCTGGACCCCGATGCTCTGGCATCTGCCGTGCAGGGCCAGCTGGGCGACAGCTTCAATGCAGAAACCTTTGCAGCCACTCTGGCTGCTGTACAGGGCCAGCTGAACGGTGCAGCCGCCGGTCTGCCCGCCCGCGAAACCGTAGTGGATGCCGCCCAGCAGCAGGCCGCTGCCGCAGCAGCACCTCAGCTGGAGGCTCTGGGCCAGAAGATTGACGCCATGGACCCCGCCGGGCTTGCCGCCAAGGCCGACGCCATGAATACACAGGCTCAGGATCTGATGAACACCACCGCCGGGCTGATGGGCAGCCTGTCCAACGGCACCGACAACGACAACACCACTCTGGCCGGTGCACTGAACGGCCTGGCCGCCGGCATGGGCCAGCTGCCCGCCGGAGTAACCCAGCTGCAGCAGGGTCTGACCGCTTACACCGACGGCGTTGCTCAGGCAGCCGCAGCCTCCACCCAGCTCAAGGATGGCGCTTCCTCTCTGGCAGCCGGTGCCGCAAAGCTGGATGAGGGTGCCATTGCCCTGCACAGCAATCTGCTGACCCTGAAGGGCGGCGTTTCTCAGCTGAAAGAGGGCACTCAGAGCCTGCACAACGGTGCAGCTCAGCTGAAAGAGGGCGCCGGCAAGCTGAACGGCGGCGCACAGGAGCTGAACGGCGGCCTGTCCACCCTGAAAGACGGTTCCGGCAAGCTGAAGGACGGCACCGGCACCCTGAAGGGCGGCGTTTCCCAGCTGAAGGACGGCACTTCTCAGCTGTCCGAGGGTGCCCGCACTCTGGACGAAGGTGCCAACACCTACGCAAACGACGGCATCTATAAGCTCACCGATGCTGCCGAGGTAAAGGATCTGCCCGCTCTGACCGATGTAATCTCCGAGCTGCAAAACCTGGCCGATGATTACACCAGCTACAGCGGCGCTCCCGAGGGTGTGCGCAGCACCGTGAAGTTCCTGTACAAGGTGCAGGAGTCCGCTGCGGACACCGACACCGAAGCCGAACAAACCGATGCACAGCCTGCTGCACAGCAGACTGCCGCGGCTCCCAAGAGCCTGTGGCAGCGCATCCGGGATCTGTTCTGATTCTGCCATCTCCCGCCCGGTTTGCTCACATGAAACTCCTTTCTCAAATGTGTCCTACCGTTCCTATCCAGTTAGCCGGGCTTTGCCCGCCGCATCCCTGCCGCAAGGGGCTGCGGCGGGCTTTTTATATAGCTGTTTTGAGCCGAAAAAAGCCGAAGCCGGAAAAAAGCTCCGGTTTCGGCCATTGCGTCAGTTCTGATCTTTGCTTTTTGTAAAAAAGGATGCAATCAGGCCCGCCAGCAAGCTGGCCGTAACACCTGCCGCAGCCGCAGTCATACCGCCGGTCAGCACACCCAGCAGGCCGGTTTCCTCCACCGCCTTCCTTACGCCCTGGGCCAGCAGATGACCAAAGCCCAAAAGGGGAACGGTGGCCCCTGCGCCGGCAAAATCCGCCAGCGGCTGATACAGCCCCACGGCGGACAGCACCACCCCCGACACCACATACAGCACCAGAATCCGGGCGGGGGTAAGCCCGGTCAGGTCAATCAGCAGCTGACCGATCACACACAGCGCTCCGCCCACTGCAAATGCCCACAGATAGGTCATTGTCCATCCTCCTTTGCGCTCAGCTCCACCAGATGTGCCACGCCGGGAATGGATTCGCCCTGCAAAAAGGTGGTTTTGCTCATCAGCGCTCCGGTGGACAAAAACAGCACGCGGCGCATGGCACCGGTGCGCAACTTGGGCAGCACCTGACCGCAGAGCACCGCAGCCGAGCATCCCGCACCGCTGGCCCCGGCCTGTACATCCTGATTTTCCCGGTCATACAGCATCATACCGCAGTCCCGGTGGTTCGTCAGGCGGATTCCCTCATTTTCCAGCAGCTGAACCAGCAGCTTGCTGCCCACCAGCCCCAGATCTCCGGTATACACCGCGTCAAACCGGGCCGGGTCGGTGCCGGTATCCCGACAGTAACGCAAAATGGTGTTGGCTGCCGCAGGTGCCATGGCCGCGCCCATGTTGTTGATGTCGGTAATTTCCAGATCCCGCACCCGCCCAAAGGTGACTGCCCGCACAAAGGGGCCGCGGCCGGCAGGCTGTACAATACAGCAGCCCGCTGCGGTGGCCGTCCACTGGGAGGTTGGGGTGCGCTTGCCGCCGTATTCCAGCGGCGTGCGGAACTGCCGTTCCGCTGTGCAGAAATGGCTGCTGGTGAGTGCAGCTGCATGGTCCACCAGGCCCGCCGAGGCAAGGCAGGCCCCCAGGCCCAGCGCCTCGGCCATGGTGCTGCACGCGCCGTACAGTCCCACATAGGGGGCATCCACGTCCCGCAGTGTGTAGCTACTGGCGGTACACTGATTCTGCAAATCGCCTGCCAGCACCAGCGACAGCTCTTTTTCGGTGATGTCCACCCGGGAAAGGGCAAGATCCAGGCACTGCCGCTGCAAAAGGCTTTCGGCCTGTTCCCAGGTTTCCTGCTCCAGCAGGTTATCGTCGTACAGGCGGTCAAAGCAGCTTGCCAGCGGGCCTTCGCCCTCTTTTTTACCGCCTACTGCGGCAAAAGCCCCCACCGTGGGCGGCTTTTGAAACAGCAGGGTATCTCCGCGCCGTGTTGCCATATTCCAGTCTCCTCTCATCAGCCCATAAAAGGCCGGACCCAATACCACACCAGCCCCCATACAGCACTGGCGGCCACGCCGTATACCAGCACAGGCCCGGCAATCAGAAACATTCGGGATGCCACGCCGGTCACAAAGCCCTCGGCCTTAAATTCAATGGCCGGGCTCACCACCGCATTGGCAAAGCCGGTGATGGGCACCAATGTTCCGGCACCCGCCTTTGCTGCCAGCTTCTGATACCAGCCAAGGGCTGTTGTCAGCGCCGAAAGCGCAATCAGGGTTACGCTGGTCAGCGCACCCGCGTCGGAACGGGTGTGGCCCAGGGCCAGATACATCTGGCGCAGTGCTTCGCCCACAAGGCAGATGCCTCCGCCTGTAAAAAAGGCCCCCAGGCAGTCCTTTGCCAGCGGACTGCCTGGGCTGGCCTGTTTGGCCATTTTCTGATATCGCTCGGGGGTCATCTTCATTGCCGCCGCTCTCCTTTGCATTTTGGAATCGTGGATTCTTCCACCAGTATGTCCCAAAGCCGCATCGGATATTCTTTTCGGAATCATTCTCCAAAACGCCCATTCGGCCCCATTTCCCTTGCAAAATCTTTGGTCTTTTTGCCCTTGCTGGCAGGGGCAAAACTTTTGTATAATATTCTATAGTGTTTAAAAAGCCAGGCTCCCGCCACGGAACCAGGCCTTGGATTACAGTGCCCGTCGGGCAGAAAGGTTTTACGGTATGAAAAGCTACAGCAACTACACTGACCTGAAAATCTGGAGTCTTCCCGAGCTCTTCCTGCCTGTTGGCAGCACCGCCCGTGAGGCCGCCGATGCCATCTGTTATGCCGCTGCACAGGAGGGCTTGCTCCTGCATAGCGGTGATGTAATCGGTCTGAGCCCCGACATTGCCGGCGCAGTCAGCGGCTTTGAGGAGCAGCTGCAGGAGGCTCTGCAGCAGTGTGCAGGTGTTCGTCCTCGCGTTATGATTTACGGCGCATCCCGGCAGGCTGAGCCCTCTGCGCTGGAACAGCTGTGCATTCTGGTCAGCCAGCACAGCCGCAATCACAGTCATGTGGTGGTCATTCAGGGTGCAGCCCTGTAAGTGTTTTTTCCTTCCCGCCGCCCCCCCATCGGGCGGCTTTTTCTTTGTCCGGGGCTGGCCAGAGCAGGCCGATCCGGTGTATACTGTTGTTATTAACCACACCCCACAAGGAGGTATTTTTACTATGCAGTGGACCAATCTTTGCATTACCGTACCCAAGAGCCAAGCGGACTCCGCCGAGGCCATTGCCACCGGAATTTCCGGCAGCGGCATTTATATTGAGGATTACAGCGACCTGGAAGCTCAGGTGGAAGCCATCGCCCATGTGGATTTAATCGAGCAGGATCTGCTGGAAAAGGACCGCAGCAAGGTGCTGGTGCACCTGTACCTTTCCCCGGATGAGAACCCCGCCGAGGTCATTGACCTGCTGCATCAGCGCCTGTCTGCCGCTGAGCTGGATTATCAGCTGAACACCGCAAGCGTGGAGCAGGAAGACTGGGAAAACGGCTGGAAGGCTTACTATCACGCCATTGACATCGGCCGGCGGCTGGCCGTTGTGCCCAGCTGGGAGGAGCATCCCACCCAGCGCACTGTGCTCAAGCTGGACCCCGGCATGGCCTTTGGCACCGGCACTCATGAAACCACGGCACTGTGCCTGGAGGTGCTGGACAGTCTGGTGCAGGGCGGCGAGCATATGCTGGACATCGGCACCGGCAGCGGCATTCTGGCCATTGCAGCCCTGCTGCTGGGCGCAAAGCAGGCCGAGGGTGTGGACATTGACCCCATGTGCGTGCGCACTGCGGGCGAAAATGCCCAGCTGAACGGCGTAAGTGATCGTTTGACCGTGCTGGTGGGCGATCTGTCTGAAAAGGCCAGCGGCAAGTACAAGATCATCACCGCCAATATTGTGGCCAATGCCATTCTGCATCTGGCACCGGCAGTGCCCGCTTTGCTGGAAGAAGACGGCATCTTTATTGCCAGCGGCATCATTGATACCCGCCGTGATGAAGTGATCGACGGTCTGACTGCCGTGGGTCTGGACGTATTTGACGTGCGGGAAAAGAACGGCTGGGTGGCTTTGCTCTGCCGCCTGCTCAAGGGGGAATAAGGCCATGGCGCACCGCTATTTTGTCAGCGAGATCAACGGCAGTACCGCAGCGCTCACCGGTCCGGAAGCCCGGCATCTGGGCAAGGTGCTGCGGGCGCAGATCGGCCAGACGGTAACCCTGTGCGACGGTGCCGGCACCGACTGGGACGGCGAGATCATTGCCATTGAGCCGGAGCGGGTGGAGTTTGCTCTGTCGCAGCAGCGTCCCACCACGGTGGAGCCCGCCACACGGGTCACACTGTTTGTGGGCTATCCCAAGCAGGATAAGCTGGAGCAGATCATTCAGAAGGGCGTGGAGCTGGGCGCTGTACACTTTGTGCCCTTTTTCAGCCGCTTCTGTGTGGTAACCCCCAAAAAAGAGGAGCAGAAGAATCTGCGCTACAACCGTATTTCCATCGAGGCCGCCAAGCAGTGCGGCCGCGGCGTTCTGCCGGATGTGGCTGCACCGCTGGATATTGCCCAGCTGCCCATTGCCATGCGGGATTTTGATGCAGTTCTGTTCTGCTACGAGTGCGGCGGCCAGTCTTTGCGCAGTCTGGCTCCCACGCTGGCGGGCAAAAAGCTTGCACTGATTACCGGTGCAGAGGGCGGTTTTTCTCCGGAAGAAGCCGATATGCTCATTCAGGCCGGGGCCGTTCCCATCGGCCTTGGGCAGCGGATTCTGCGCTGTGAAACTGCACCCATTGCGGCCCTGTCGGCCCTGATGGCCCTGTGCGGAGAGCTGGAATAATTTTTATGTGAACCTAAAAAGGCTCTGCCCTGCGGCAGAGCCTTTTTGTTTTGTGCGGCCGGCATAGAACGCAGCCTTTGCGGTCATACTAGCACCGGGCAAACACCGCCCGTTATGCAGATTTTAGCAAAGGAGCATCGCAACATGAAACGTTTTGCATCGCTGCTGACCGCAGCTGCCCTGACTCTGGCCCTGACCGGCTGCTGGGGTTCCAAGTCCGACTCCATGTCCAATCCCAACCCCACGCCGCTGCCCAGCGCAAGCGCACCCGGCACGGTGCCGGGCCAGACAGCACCCGGCAGTGCCGGCAGCCACCGCACCGAGGATTCCTCCAGCGCATCCGGGCACGCATCGGCTCCCACCGATCCCCATTCCGACGCCGACAGCCATCGTATGCCGGACTCTTCCCGTGCATCCGACCACGACAAGAGCCATTCCGGCACCGGTTCCAAGGCGGCCGCAGCAAACGCTGCGGCCCCCGCCGAGGGCCCCTGGTCCCTGGTGCTGGTCAACGCAGAACACCCTTTGCCCGCAGATTTCACGGTGGAAACAAAGGCGATTCCCGGCTACGATCACCGTATGTTCGATTCCCGCGCCGCCGATGCCCTTCAGGATCTGCTCAAAGCCGCCCAGGCAGACGGTAAGCCGCTTTACTTAGTGTCGGCCTATCGCAGTGTGTCCCGCCAGGAAGCGCTTTTTCTGCGCAAGGTCAATTTCTATAAGGCGCAGGGGCTGGACACCGCAAAGGCCGAGCAGGCCGCCGCCAAGGTTGTGGCCCGGCCCGGCACCAGCGAACACAATCTGGGCCTTGCGGCGGATATCGTCAGTGCAGACTGGTATCAGCAGCACAGCGACCTGACGGCAGACTTTGACGGCACGCCCGAGGCCCAGTGGCTGCGGCAAAATGCCGCCCGCTTTGGCTTTGTGCTGCGCTATCCCAGGGATAAGCAGGTCGTGACCGGGGTGGAGTGGGAGCCATGGCATTATCGCTATGTGGGGCCGAGCGCAGCGGCGGCCATGGAAAAAAGCGGTGAGTGTCTGGAGGAATATCTGGCCCACCATGCCTGAGCATCCGCCGATTTTGCGGCTTTCCTGCATATTCTTTCCTTTTATGCTATAATCGTTGTATCAAAGCAGCACCGATGGAAAACGCAGGGAAAGGATGGGACAATTTGTGAAAACAGCCGCAAAACAATGTGCTCTGGTTTTGCTTTTACTGATTCTGGCCACCGGCTGCGGTTCCTATTCTCAGGAAGATTTCCTGCACGTGGGGCTGAATGCCGTCATCACCGGGATTGACACGGAAAATCAGGTACTCACGGTGAAGGACCCGGCAGATGAAAAAATCTTTTTGGACGGCAGCTCTGTGCGCTGTGAAGGCTGTCCGGTGATTTACTGCAACTATGACACACACGAACTGAAAGACATCGCTTTTGAGGATTTGCAAACAGGGGATTCCGTTTTGCTGCAAATCCGCGATTCCGAATTGCAGGCTTTAAAGAACTGCACCGATGGCCCTCGCCGGGTATCGGCCACACAGATTCAGCTTGGCACACAGCGGCTCAACTGAACGCCGGATACCGCCGGAAAGACAAGCGGCAGAAGCCTCATTTCCGACAGATCCGGAACCCGGGCCGTTTCGCTGCCCGAACTTTTCACGAACACAAAAACGGCAGACAGGGAGAATCTTCTCCTTGTCTGCCGTTTTGATTTTACGCTTTTACAGGCATTGTGCTTTTGGCACGGATGCCCATTTTAAGATATCAGCCTGCATTATAGAAGATCTGGGCCAGGGGACTGCTGCGGTCCAGAAACAGGGTGTTTCCGCCGTTGGTCAGGCTGATCTTGGCGGCATCCAGTGCGCGCACAAAGCTGTAGAAGCTAGCCTTTTCGGGATCGGCATAGGCTGCGGACAAAATCCGCATATACTCTGCTTCGCCCTCAGCAATCAGAGCATCGCCTTCGGCCTTTGCCTGGCTCAGCATGATCTGCACTTCCTTGTCGGTTTCGCTGCGGATCTTCTGGGCCTCGCTTTCGCCCTGGGCGGTAAAGCTGGCGGCAATGTTGTTGCGCTCACTGATCATGCGCTGATATACGGCTTCCTTGTTGTCATCCGGAAGGTCCAGATGCTTTGTTTCCACCGCAATCAGATCAATGCCGTACTGGGTCAGGATATCACCCACACCGTTGCGGATGTCCTGTGCCAGCTCACCGTCACGGCCGCTGATCACATCACTCTGACTGCGGCTGCTGATGATGTTCTTCATGCTGTTGTACACAATGGTGGACAGGCGTGCCTCGGCCTGGCTGATGTTGCCGTTCAGGGTCTGAATGAAGCGCTTGGGGTCCTGAATCTTCCACAGGACAAAGCTGTCGGCCACCATGGTCTTTTTGTCCTGGGTGATTACGTCGGAAATGGGCAGATCGTACATCAGCACCGTGTTGGGCAGGGTGCTTGCGGTCTGCACAAAGGGCAGCTTCACGCTGATACCGGGTGTGTCCCGAATGTCCACTACCTCGCCGAACTGGCGAACCACGGTATACTCATTCTGATGGGTAACGACAAAGCAGCTGCTGCCGATCACCAGAACCAGCACAACAATCAGCACCAGCAGTGCCTTGCTCAAGCCGCGTTTTTTCGGCTTCATTTCTTTTACGTCGCTCATTCGTCACCCTCCTTTTCTGTACGCACAGACTGATCCAGCTTATCCATGCCGCCCTTATCCAGCACGTTCACGGTTGTGCCGTTGCCGTCCTGAATTACTACCTGCAATTTGGGCAGCACTTCTTCCATGGTTTCGTAGTACATCCGCTGCTTGGTAATCAGGGGATAGCGGGCATACTCTTCGTACATGGAATTGAAGCGGGCCACCTGACCTTCGGCTTCATTGATGCGGGCTTCTTTCTGGCCCTGGGCATTTTGCAGAATCTGGTCTGCCTGTGCCTCGGCCTTGGGCAGCTTTTCGCTGCGGTATTTGTTGGCGTTGTTAATGGCGGTATCAGCGCTCTGCTTGGCAGTTTCCACTGCCTTGAAGGCGTTGAGCACCTCGATTGTGGGGGGCTGGGCATCCTGGATGGTGATGTTCACCAGCTGCAAGCCGATGTCCTCTTTTTCCAGGCGGTCCATGATCTTTTCCTTGATTTCGCTCTGAATCTGGTTTTTGCCGGTGGTAATAACTTCATCCACCGGATACAGACCAATGGTATCACGGATGTAGCTCTGGGCCAGTGTTTTCAGGATCATGTTGGGTTCCCGGCTGGCGTACAGATACTTTACGGGGTCGGTCACGCGATACTCCACGTAGAAATCCACGTTTACAAAGTTGTAATCGCTGGTAATCATGACGCTTTCCTCGGGAATGGGCTCGCGGGTCGAGGGATCATAGCCGATGGCAAAGCCGTGAATGGTCATATCCACCTTCTGAACGTGCTGGATAAACGGAATCTTCAGGTGCAGGCCGCTGGTGTTTACGGCCTGCGGCTTGCCAAAGGTTACAACCACAGCGTTTTCCTGCTCATTGATGCTGTAAAAGGCGCTGAATCCTGTCAGGACCAGTGCCAGCACCAGCACAATCACGCCGGTTTTGCCGGCAAGCTTTTTGAAAAAGCCCTTGTGCTCTTTGTGTGGTTTGGGCTGCTGTGGGGCGCCGGTGCCGGGATTAAACGGCCCGCCGGGCATTCCTGCCCCGCCAAAGGGAAAGTTTCCAAATCGCATGGGTCATCCTCCTGTCGAATGTTGTTTCGGTCGGTTGGGCCGACGCTGTTGTTTGTACAGAAGTATACCGAGTTTTTTGCCAAATTTCAAAGCCTAAACCGTACATTTTAAGACGATTTTTTGCATCGGCAGCAAATTTAACCGATTTGCCGCCCTTCGCTCTCATCCGCTCGCCTTCCTGCGCCTTCGCACACAGTCTTCTGCGCTTTTGTCAGATCAGGCCGTTATAGGGCAGCGCCCAGCCAAACAGCAGGAACAGACTGGTGGCAACACCGGCCACGATCATGGCCCAGCCGTACACGCGGTCGCGGCGGTAATCTTTGACCACGCGCTCTTCCTCGGGCAGGATCATCAGCTGACGGCGGAAATCCTTTTCCTGCGGGGTTACGGGGTGCAGCTTGGAGCCAATCACCGCAAACAGCAGGCTGAAGGCAATGCCCACAAAGAAGGGATTCAGGAAGTTGATAAAGATGCGGTCGCAGCCTGCAATTTTGGCATCGGCCAGTGCACGGGGCACGATAAAGCCCAGGAAACCGGCGACCATGGCCCAGCGGGCACCGGCGGCCGACAGCTTTTTGCTGACCACGCTGCCAATGCCGGGCACCACCCAGCTGGCGGCGATGATGGTGGAAGCAAAATAGCTGATAATGCGCATTCCGCCCAGACCCATGTAGGCCAGAACCAGCGAAATCACACCCACCACCAGCATCATAATGCGGCTGACGCGCAGCTGCTGACGTTCATCTTTGTATTCCACCTGGAACAGGTCGTTGGTGGCAGAGAAACCCACCACCGACAGGAAGGTGGAGGCGGAGGACAGGCCCGCCGCCATAATACCGGCCAGCACCAGAGTGCCCACCAGCTTCGGCATCACGTTAAAGGCAGCCCAGATCAATACACGCTGCGGATCTTCCATGTTGGGGTTCAGGTTGATCACGCTGATGGACTGCAAATTCAGATACAGCAAAAATACGATGGTGCAGATGGCTGCCACCGCACCGGAACGGAAGGTGACGTGCTCACTTTTGGCCATCAGATTGCGGCCTGCCTGCCAGGGCGAAACGGCCACGGTAATCATCCACACAATGCCCATGGTCACGGCGTACATCACAGCGCCGAACACCGAGTCGGCACCGGCGCCGGCCACATTGCCGTGGTAATCCAAAAGGCCCTGCGCTGCGGCGGGGTTTGCCATCAGGTTTTCCAGCAGCTGGCCAATGCCGCCCTGGGCATTAAAGATGTACGGGCCTGCAACAAGCGTTGCGGCCAGGAACACCAGAAACATCATGGTATCGGTGATAATTACGCCCTTGGAGCCGGAATAGAAGGTAAATGCCGTAAAGCACACCCATGCCAGCAGCAGGCAAAGCTTATAGGGCAGGCCGGTCAGCTCTTCCATCAGGATGCCCACACCGGTAATGCTGGCCAGCAGATAAGCTGTAAGGGAAATAATGGTAATGATACCGGCCACACGCCGGTTGCGGAAATCGTTGAAGCGCTGGCCGAAGTACTCCGGCATTGTGCCGCACTTGCTGCGGCGCAGGTAGCGACCAAAGCTGAGCGGTCCGATAATATAACCGCACGCACACAATGAATTAATCAGTACCAGACTGGTAATATTGCCGCTGTAGCAAAAGCCCTGGTCACCCATGAAGCCCGTAACGGACAGCATGGATGCGAACAGCGTACCGGAAATCAAAAGGGTGGGCGCATTACGGCCACTGACATAGTAATCGTCTACGTCTTTAACACGCCGGCCGGCAAACAAACCCACCACCATATAAATCAGAATACTGCCGATAACTCCGGCAAAGAAGATATTGAAGTGCATAAAATTTTAACCTCTCTTTTTCACGTTAATACCAGGCGGCGAGGCAGGCATCTGCGTTCTGCCTGGCAGCGGACAATGGAAAGGTTTCTACTTGTTTTCGCCTTTTTCGTCAAGGCCAAGCTTTTTTTCTTCCTTTCGCAGAATGACGTTCATGGCAATCCCGGAAAGGACCAGAAATCCGCCAATACACAGTGACAAAATAATTTCTCCCATACAATCCTCCTCTCGTATTAAGATTGTCAGTTTCTTGTCAGGTTTAAGAATCAGAAAAGCCCCTCCCAGGAGTGTGGGAGGGGCTTGAATGCAAAACTGCTGATTACTTCAGGCCCATGTGGCCGGCGATAACCATGCGCTGAACCTCGCTGGTGCCCTCGTAGATCTCGGTGATCTTGGCATCGCGCATCATGCGCTCAACGGGGTAGTCACGGGTGTAGCCATAGCCGCCGAACAGCTGAACAGCCTTGTTGGTAACAGCGCTGGCAGTCTCGGAAGCGAACAGCTTAGCCATAGCAGCAGCCTCGGTGTAAGGCATGCCGTTGTCCTTCATCCAAGCAGCACGGTAAACCAGCAGACGAGCAGCCTCTACGCGAGTCTGCAGATCAGCCAGCTGGAACTGGGTGTTCTGGAAAGCAGCGATGTGCTTACCGAACTGTACGCGCTCCTTGGTGTACTTGACGGTCTCGTCAATAGCACCCTGAGCGATACCCAGAGCCTGAGCAGCGATGCCGATACGGCCGCCGTCCAGAGTGTTCATAGCAATCTTGAAGCCCTTGCCAACTTCGCCCAGAACGTTCTCCTTGGGAACCTTAACGTCCTCAAAGATCAGCTCGTAGGTAGCAGAGCCGCGGATGCCCATCTTCTTCTCCTTGGTGCCGAAGCTGAAGCCTTCCATGCCCTTCTCCAGGATGAAAGCGGTGATGCCGCGAGTGCCCTGGCTCTTATCGGTCATGGCAAAGATAACGTAGGTATCAGCGTAGGAACCGTTGGTGATGAACACCTTGCTGCCGTTCAGCAGGTAGTAGTCACCCTTGTCCTCAGCGGTGGTCTTCTGCATAGCAGCATCGGTGCCGGCACTGGGCTCGGTCAGACCGAAAGCGCCCAGCTTACGGCCGGAAGCCAGGTCAGGCAGGTACTTTGCCTTCTGCTCTTCGGTGCCGAACTTCTCGATGGGAGCAGCGCACAGAGAGGTGTGAGCAGAAATGGTAACGCCGGTGCTGGCGCAAACCTTGGAGATCTCCTCAACAGCCAGAACGTACTCCAGGGTGCCCATGCCGGCGCCCTCGTAGTCCTCAGGCATGGGAATGCCAAACAGGCCGGCCTCTGCCATCTGGGGCAGCAGCTCTACGGGGAAGTGCTCGTTCTCGTCCAGCTCTGCAGCAACGGGGCGCAGGAACTGCTCAGCGAAGTCATGGGCCATTTCTTTGACCATCAGCTGGTCTTCATTCAGCTTAAAAACCATGATAATTCTCTCCTTTATGTCGGTATATTTGAACGCAACAGGAGCCGCAACCGCGGTTCCGGGATTCCTTACAGGCCCTTAGCAGCCTTGATCATGTTGGTCAGCTCGGGAACGACAACCTTCAGATCGCCAACTACGCCGTAATCGGCTACGTTGAAGATGGGAGCGTCAGCGTCCTTGTTGACAGCAACAATCACGTCAGAACCGCTCATGCCGGCCAGGTGCTGGATAGCGCCACTGATACCGCAGGCGATGTACAGCTTGGGACCAACGGTCTTGCCGGTCTGGCCAACCTGGTGAGCGTGAGCAATCCAGCCAGCGTCAACAGCTGCACGGGAAGCACCCAGGGTAGCACCCAGAACTTCGCACAGCTCCTTCAGGGGCTCGAAGCCCTCGGGACCGCCAACGCCACGACCGCCGGCAACGATGATCTCGGCATTCTCCAGGTCGACCTTCTCGCCGCCCTCTTCCTTGATCACTTCCAACAGCTCGGTGCGGATCTGGTCAGCAGCTACGCGGATGTCCTCAGTGATAACGGGAACATCGCGGCCCTCAACAGCCTCGCCCTTCTTGAACACGCCGGGACGAACGGTACCCAGCTGAGGACGATGATCGGGGCACTGGATGGTAGCCATCAGGTTGCCGCCGAAAGCGGGACGAGTCCAGGACATATTGCCATTCTCTTCGTCCACGTCCAGGCCGGTGCAGTCAGCAGTCAGACCGGTCTTCAGACGGCAGGCCACACGGGGACCCAGGTCACGACCGTTGTTGGTAGCACCGATCAGCATGGTGGTAGGACCATACTTCTCAACCAGAGCGCACAGAGCGGTGGCGTAAGCATCGGTGGTGTAGTGGGCGAACTCAGGAGCGTCCACCTTGATGATCTCGTCGGCGCCATGAGCCTTAGCGCTCTCAACAGCAGCGTCCACGCTGTTGCCGATTACAACGCCAACCAGCTTGCCTTCCTGCTTGTCCGCCAGGCCACGGCCCACGGTCAGCAGCTCCAGGCCGACGCTCTTAGCAGTGCCGTCTTCGTTGGTCTCAACGAAGACCCACAGGTTCTTATTCTTAACTTCAGCCATTGCTAGTTACCCTCCTAATGACTTAACTTAAATAATGTGGCTCTCGGTCAGCATGCCGAACAGCTTAGCGGCAGACTCTTCCGAAGAAGCTTCCTGAATCTTAACACCGGAAGACTTGACGGGAGGGGTAAAGGTCTTCTTAACCTTCGTGGGAGAGCCGTGCAGGCCGGCCTGGGTCAGATCGATGTCCAGATCAGCGGGAGCCAGAACAGTGATCTCCTTCTTCTTAGCAGCCATCTTGGACTTCAGGCTGGGGAAGCGGGGATCGAAAGAGGGCTTGGTTACAGTGACCAGGCAGGGATACTGAGCGGCAACCATCTCAAAGCCGTCGTCAACTTCCTTCTTCACTACAACGCGGTTGTCCTCAGCGGTAGCCTCGATGGCGTAGGTAACCTGAGTCATGCCCAGGTGCTCAGCCATTTCGGGACCAACCTGAGCGGTGTCACCGTCGATAGCCTGCTTACCGCAGAAAATCAGGTCGAAATCGCCTTCCAGTTCGCGGATCTTGTTTACAGCGCAGCTCAGGATGTAGCTGGTAGCCAGGGTGTCAGAGCCACCGAATTCGCGGCCGCTTACCAGGTAAGCCTTGTCGCCGCCAACGGCCAGGCACTCACGCAGGGCAACTTCGGCCTGCGGGGGACCCATGCTGACCAGGGTGATCTTGCTGTCGGGCTCTTTGTCCTTGATGCGGGCTGCCAGTTCCAGGGCGTATGCATCAAAGGGGTTCACGATGCTGGGCACACCGTCGCGGATCAGGGTCTTCTTGACAGGATCGATGCGGATCTCGGTGGTGTCCGGCACTTGCTTTACGCAAACAAGCATGTTTTTCATAGTTGTGTGTTTTCCTCCTATCTATGCTGGTGCGGATTTTTAGGGGCTTGGGACTTGGGGGGCGCTTGGTTCCAGCGCCCCGGTTTTTACGCCTTCACCAGGCGCGGGTGCTAACGGCTTCGCCCGGGTACCGGGACTCAAGGCGAAGTGCGGCCGCTGCTGCGGCCATTGCAGCGCCATACAGCCGAAGCTGCTGGCGTGTAAGCCATCACTAAAGGCACGCACTGATCTGCTGCAATACAGCTAAAGGCCCGGCGTTGTGGTTCCGATGCGAAATTTTTTTCGCCGGAAGGCCATCCGCAGCCGGTGTTCTGCCCATACTGTTTGTGGCAAATCGGGCGTGGGTTTTGGTGGGGAGAACCCCTGTGAAATAAAAAACAAAGGTGTCTTTTATTCACTCCCCATTATAACAGGTGCATGGTTTGCTAGTCAAACGTTAGCGCTGAGCGTTTCTCCCAAATTATTTTGTTAAAAATTGTGCAAAGTCAACAATTTATCTAACTTCCTTCGGTTTGCGGCACCAGAATAAGCCAAAGTAAGTATTTTATTGTACCAATTCGACACAAGTCGGCAAATCAAAAAACGGCTGCCTATCAACCGATAAGCAACCGTTTTGATGTGTTGGTGGGCCAGGCAGGACTCGAACCCGCGACCAAGCGGTTATGAGCCGCCAGCTCTGACCAGCTGAGCTACTGGCCCACATAATATTACCTATTATGGTAAATCCAATATTTTTATTATAGCAGACTGCACCCGGTTTGCATAGTCTTTTCTGTGCAGAAGGCAGGAATCCTCTTTTTTCTGCATCCTTCGCGCTTTTCCGGAGCGGAAAGAAGGGAAAAGGAAAGCTGCTTCTGGCAGTCCGGGGCAGAGGCTGCTATCCGTTTTCCGCAGTGCGGCCACAGGCCCACAAATCTAAAAAAGGACGTTCCCCGCCGCAGGGAACGTCCTTTTTCTGTATAGAGGGGGGATCAGCGATGGCTGCCCCGGAAGAACAGGGCAACGGTACCGGGGCCGCTGTGGGCGCCGATCACCGGGCCGATCTCATTGATTACAATTTTCCGGGCACCCAGAGCCTTCACCTTGTCGGCCACATACTGTGCGTCGGCCAGGCAGTCGCCGTGGCTTACAAACACGATCTGCTCGCTCAGGTTCTGCGCGCTCTCTTCCAGGTGCTTGACCAGTGCATCCAGACTTGCCTTGCGGCCGCGCACCTTTTCCATGGGAATCAGCGCACCCTTTTCGTCCACGTGCAGCACCGGCTTGATGCCCAGCAGCGTTCCCATAACGGCTGCGCCGGTGCCCAAGCGGCCGCCCCGCTTGAGGAACATCAGGTCATCCACCGTAAACCATGCGCAGAAGCTCTGTGCATTCTGGCGGGCAAACTCTGCCGCCTCTTCCAGCGTGGCACCGTTTTTGCGCATCATGGCCACGGTATAGCTGAACAGGCCCTCGCCCATGCTGGCCTGCAATGTATCCACACAGACAATCTTGCGGTCGGGATATTTTTCGCTCAGCTCCCGGCTGACCACCATGCTGGCCTGATATGTGCCGGACAGACCGCTGGAGAACGCCAGATACAGAATATCCTTTCCCTGTTCCAGAACTTCGGTAAAGGCATCGGTAAATTCGCCCATGCCCACCTGACTGGTGGTGCTGGCACCGCCCTCCCGCAGAGCCGCATAAAAATCAGCGGGGGCCAGTTCCCGGTTATCGGGATAGTTGTGATAGGTTTTTCCGTCCAGCTGGAACATCATCGGGAAGACACGGACGTCCATCTCCTCCACCAGTTCCGGAGTCAGATCACAGGTCGAATCGGTAAACAGTACATATTCGCTCATTTCAGTTCACACCTTTCCACAGCTCCTGGCACGGAGCCTTTCAGCAGCCCGCTTTGCGGAACCGCTTTTGCAGTTGCCATTGTAACATATTGTTTTTCCCTTGCAAAGGGTATAAACACTCAGCTTTCGCGCAAATCCAGATCCATCAGCACACGTTTTACGTGCAGCAGGCTCTGGGCCGCCATGGACAGATACCGCACGCCGTGCTTTACCAGCCGCACAGCCAGCTGGGGATCTGCCGCCGACAGGCCGCACACCCCCACCGGGATGTCATATGTACGGCCCGCATCCACCGCCATGTCGATGAGCTTGAACACCGCCGGGCTGGCAGCGCGGTAATAGCCCACCATCCGCTCATCCAGCCGGTCCACGGCCAGGGTATACTGCACCAGATCGTTGGTGCCCACGCTGAAGAAATCACAGCCCGCAGCGGCCAGTTCCTTGGCCATCAGGGCTGCACCCGGTATCTCGATCATGCAGCCGAATTTCATGTTCTCGTCAAATTCCAGACCTCGCTCCCGCAGATTGCCCCGGGCCTGTTCCACGCATTCCATGGCCTGATACCAGTCCTCCAGGTCGCTGACCATGGGGAACATCACCCGCAGATTGCCCCGGGCACCGGCCCGCAGCAGCGCACGCAGCTGCACCTGAAACAGATCCCGCCGGGCAAGGCAGAACCGCAGGCCGCGCAGGCCCAATGCCGGATTTTCTTCTTTTCCGGTCATGTCCATCGTCTGCTTATCCGCTCCCAGATCGAAGGTGCGCAGTGTGACCGGACGTCCGCCTGCCGCCGCAATGCAGCTGGTGTAAAAATAGTACTGCTCCTGTTCGGTGGGAAATTCGCCCGCATCCATCACCAGGAACTCGCTGCGCAGCAGACCCACACCCTCGGCACCCGCCTCAATGCTGGCGGCAATGTCTTCCGGGCCGGAGCAGTTGGCCAGCAGATTGATCTGTGTGCCGTCCCGGGTCAGGCAGGGCACATCCAGCAGCCCCTGCAAACGGGCGTTCTCCTGCTGAATCTCCTCCACACGGAGGCGCGCCTGACGGCAGCTTTCTTCGTCCGGGTCCAGCCTGACCATGCCTTCATCCGCATCCAGCAGAATCTGGCAGCCCTTGCTGTTTGCCAGAAAATCCCGGCCCAGGCCCACCACGGCGGGAATGCCCATGGTGCGCGCAATAATGGCCGCGTGGCTCTGCACACTGCCGCTGCTGGTAGCAATGCCCAGAATCAGGCCCCGGCCCAGCGACAGAATATCACTGGGCATCACCTGTTCTGCCACCAGAATGCAGGGCTTTGTTACGTGCAGCCGATCCCGGGGCCGTCCGTCCAGAATATCCACTACACGGCGGCAGGCATCCAGCACATCGGTGCTGCGCAGACGGATATAGTCATCCTCCACATTTTGCAGCTTGTCCGCAAAAATGCTGGCCGCCCGTTCCACTGCGGCGGCACCGCCCGCACCTGCGTCGATGTAATCGTACACTTCCCGCAAAAGTGCCTTATCCTCCAGCAAAAGCTCCTGAAACAGAAAAATATTCTTGTCCTCACCGCTGGCCAGCTGCTGCAGGCCGCGCAGTTCCTCTTTTGCCAGCACCACAGCTGCTTCAAAAAGTTCCCGCTCCTTGGCCGGGTCCCTGACCACGCGGCCAAGGCTGGTATTATCCCGCTCCAGATTGAACACCGGCCCCAGAGCTACGCCCGCCGATGCCTTAATCCCGCAATACTGCTTCATATTATTCCGCCTCCTCACATATGCCGGGCTGCGCCTGCGGACGGCCGCCTTACGGATTGGTTTCGCTCAGCGCGCGCCACACCAGGGCTGTTACAAATTCGGCGGGCTGTGCCGATGCCCTGGCAGCGCCCACCAGATCCAGACTGGGTTCCCGTGCCATCAATTCGCCGTATCGCTGCGCCTTCTGGGCATCGTAATGCTTTAAGAACACCTCTGCCAGACTGCGTGCCGTGTACAGGCGCGTGGGGTCCACGCCCACCTCCCGGCAGGCCAGTTCCAGCGGAGCCAGCTGCGGGTCCCGGGTGGGGCCGAACCAGTCCACTGCCAGTTTTTCGGTGATTGCCAGGGTGGGATTGGTGCGAATCAGCTTTTCCAGATGGCACACATAGGGTGCCGTGAACCGTCTGTCCAGCTTGCGCCGCTGACTGCTGGGCACTGCATAGGCCGATCCCAGCAGCCGGTCAAAGGCCCGGTAGGTGTCCCAGTAGCCCAGACACATATTGCGCCGGGCCTGTTTGGGATCGAACCGCAGGATCGGGCCAAGATCCCAGTGGCTTTCCACGGTTTTGGTTTCCAGGCCGGTGGTGTTGCGCCGCTGCACCCCGATGCCGTCCACATTGACGCACACCAGATTGGTTGCGCCCAGCCGTGCCGCAAGCGCAGTGGGCATATTATCGGTATAGCCGCCGTCAATGAAGGTTTTGCCGTCAATGTCCCGGGGCTTGAAGCCCGGGAAAAAGCTGGCACTGGCCAAAAGATAATCCGCAAGTTTGCCCTGGGGAATCTCATCCACTGACAGCTGCACCGGCCGGAAGTCCGTCACGTTCACCGTGACAAGGCCGAACCGCACCGGCGATTTGCGAACAGCATCCTCATCCAGCGCCCGATCCACCAGATGCTCCAGCGGGGCCACGTCCAGCCCGCCGGAACGCACGGTTTCAGCCAGAAATTCGGCCAGCTCCCGGGGGTGCTTCGTCTCGGGCAGAGCCATGACCTTGCTGTCATCCAGCGCAAGCCACAGATCCCGGGCACTTTCCCAGCTGTCCTGTGCAAACAGTGCGCCGTTCAGGCTGCCCACCGACGTGCCCGTAATGACACCCGGCTTCCAGCCCAGCTCCTCCAGCGCCTTCCACACACCCACCTGATAACTGCCTTTGGCTCCGCCGCCGGCCAAAACCAAACCATTCACTTGCTGCTCCATGGAGTTCCTTTCCGGGTCATTTTACACCCCGCTTTTTTCTTCTTTTATTATATCGCGTTTGGGCATGTGCCACAAGGTAAGGGGATTTACTTTCCCTCATTTTGTCAAATTCTTATCATTTTCCTGCAAAAGCTCCGCCGCCCCGCCGGATGCCGCCCACTGTGCGGCCAGCTCTTCTTTTTTGTGCTTGGGCAGTTTTTTCAGTGCAGCCTCTGCCTTCATGGCCTGACTTTTGTTGGGCAGCCGCCGGGCATAGGCAAGCCCCACCACACCGAACGCCCGAGTATAGCGGGCACCCCGCCCGCTTTTGTGGGCTTGCAGACGTTTTTTCAGATCGTCCGTCCAGCCGGTGTACAGGCTGCCGTTGCCGCAGCGCACCATATAAACATAGCCCGGTTTCTCCGGGGCTGCAGCGGCTTGCTCCGGCCCGCTCATGGGCCGGTCACCAGCGTCATGCGGCTGCCCTGCCGGGTTTTGGTAACCACCACCTGCTTGTCAATCCGCTCGCGCAGCTCGGGCACATGGCTGATTACGCCCACCAGACGGTCACCCCGGGTCAGGCCGGCCAGAGCTTCCAGCGCCTTTTCCAGACTTTCGCCGTCCAGCGTGCCAAAGCCCTCGTCAATAAACATGGCATCAATGCGCACACCGCCTGCTCCCGCCTGAATGATATCCGAAAGCCCCAGCGCCAGCGCCAGTGCTGCCTGAAAGGATTCACCGCCCGACAGCGAGCGCACCGTGCGCACCCGGCCGGTATAGTTGTCGCACACATCCAGATCCAGCGCACTGTGCCCCCGGCCCTCGGCCCTGCTGTGACACAGCAGCTCATACTTGCCGCCGGTCATGGCCACAAAGCGCCGGTTGGCCGCCTCCACCGCTCTGTGGAAATAGGCGGTGAGCACATACTGCTCAAACTGCTGCTTGCCCAGCCCGCCGGACAGGGTTCCGTTGGCGGTGCGGTTCAGCTTGTCGATGCAGGCCGCCCGGGCCTGTACCTCCCGGCTCTGCTGCTGTGAGCGCTCCAGATTGGCCAGCGCCTGCCGGTTCATGGTGATACGGGGCGAAAGTACCTCCAGCCGGGCTTTCAGTTCTGCCAGCTGCACTTCCTTTTCTTCCAGCACCCGACCCAGTGCATCCGGATCGGGCTGCGGCCCCTCTTTCAGCTGGGCCGTTACTGTTTCCAGCGTACTGCGATGGGCCGCCGCCTGCTCCCGCGCAGTCTGAATCGACTTTTGCAGCGCATCCAGCTGCTGCTGCGGCACACAGGCTGCCTGCCAGCTGTCCGCGCTCTCAAAGCCTGCCTGCGCCATTGCCCGGGCAAACTCCTGCTGCCGGGCTTCGGCATCGGCGCGGGTCTTTTGGGCCAGAGCGCGGTCGTTTTCCAGCAGCCGCACTGCGGCTTCGCTCTTGCGCAGATAGGTCTGCCAGGCTTCTTCGCCTGCGTCCGCCCGTTTTTCCAGCTCCTGCTCCTGCTGCTGGCCCTGCCGCAGCTGCCGGGCCCGGATGTCTTCCTTTTCCTGATCCTGCGCCAGCTGCTGCTTTTCCCGGGCAGCATTGCCGCTGATCTGTGCCAGCGCCGGGGCAAGCTCCTCCTCCGGGGGCTGGGGCACATTCTGTGCCGTGAGCAGGGCACGGGCCTGGGTGCAGAACAGTTCCCACTTGGTCTGCGCCTCCCGGGCGGCAGCACCGCTGTCCACCGCAGCTGTCTGCATCACCCTGCGGGCGTGCTCTGCCGCCTGACGAAGGGTATCCAGCTGACTCTGGGTGGGCGCACCCTTGGCACCTGCGGCCTTTTGGGGATGGTGCACGCTGCCGCACACCGGGCAGGGGATTCCGTCCCGCAAAGCCGATGCCAGCGCACCCGCCTGATCCTGCCAGAAAAGGCTCTCGGCCTGATCGTATTCTGCCTTTGCCTGATTGCTTTGATTCTCTGCTTTGCTGTATGCCTTTGCGAAATCCCCGGCTATTTTATGCGCCGCTGACCACTGCGTGTATCGGCTGCGCAGATTTTTCACCTGCTGCTCCACCTCGTCCAGCTGCATCTTGCGGCTGCGCCGCCGCTCTGCCAGAAGGTCCGCCTGCTGCTGTGCTGCCTGGCGCTGCTCCCGCAGGTCAGAAGCCTGCCTGCGCAATGCCTGCGCCGCCGCACGGGCCTCTTCTTCCAGCGGGCGGCGGGCGGTGAGCTCTGCCAGCTCGGCGGTTCGCTGTTCCTGCCGGCGGGCCGCCTGCTCGGCGGTTTTGCGGGCGGTCTGCGCTCCCTGCCAGGGGCCCAGCAGATCCCGGGCACGCTGCCAGATGCGCAGTGTGTTCTCTTCGGTTTGAGCTTTGCGCCGTGCGGCCTCCACCTGAGGCTGCTGCTGCATCAGCTCCTGCTGACGGCGGTGCAGCTCCCGCTGCTGCAAGGCGTCCTGCCGGGCCGCCACACCTGCCCGGATGTCCCGATCCAGCTCGCTGATTCCGGCATTCAGCCGGGCACTCTGCTGCTGATCCTGCTCCAGCACCCGCAGGCCCAAATCCCGCGCTTGTTCCCAGTGGTACACAGCATCCGGACCGGACAGAATCCCGGCCAGTGCTTTCTCTTCCTCGCTGCCTTCGGGGGCGGTGAGATGCTCCAGATCGCCCCGCAGCCGCTGGGCTGCGGCATCATTCTGCCGGTTGCACTCACCGGCCAGCGCTTTCAGCCGATCCTGCGCCGCACGCAGCGCCTCGGTGCCAAAGATGCGCCGCAGCACCTTGCTGCGCTCTTCACCGTCTGTATTCAGCAAAGTGACAAATTCACCCTGCGCAATCATGGCAATCTGCCGAAACTGATCTGCATTGATCCGCAGCAGCTCCTCGATGGCCTGATTCACATCCTTAATTTTTTCCACCGGCGCCTGGTCCGGTGCCCAGAACTGGGCTGTTGCGGCCTGTGTGGTAAATCCGGTTCCCCGTGCCTTGGGCCGCTGATATTCCGGGCTGCGCCGTACCCGGTAGGTTTTTCCCATGTGCTCAAATTCCAGTTCCACATAGGTCTGTACATCGGCGGGGGCAAAGTCGCTGCGCACGGTGTCCACCCCGCGGATCTGGCCGCTCAGCCGGCCGAACAGGGCATAGCAGATGGCATCAAACAGGGTGGTTTTGCCCGCGCCGGTATCGCCGCAGACCAGAAACAGCCCCCGCTGCCCCAGATCCTGAAGCCGCAGCTCCTGCTCCCCGGCATAGGGGCCAAAGGCACAAAGCCGTAAAATCAGCGGTCTCATGGGCACACCTCCTCGAAAACATCCTGCATTACGTCCCGCTCCTGCTGTGTCATGGGCGCACCGTGTACCGAAGCATAAAACTCGTCAAACAGCTCCAGCGGCGGTTTTTCCCGTTCCGGCTCCTGCAAAATTTCTTCTGCCGCGGATGCCCGGGTGCGGGCATAAGTAAAGTCGATTTTAATCAGGTTCGGATACACCGCCCGCAGCCGGGCCGCAGCATCCATCACTGGGGCCGGATCGGTGAGAACCGCATAAATATAGTCCTCCCCGGCATCGGCACAGGCCAGCAGATCCTCCAGCGGGCCTTCGATGCGCCGCAGATCGTGCAGGGGCACAATGGGCAGCGGGGTACACTCCACACAGCCTTTTTCGCCCAGCTCCACCAGCAGAACGCTCTTTTGCTGCCGGGCCTCCGCTGCCGAATATTTCAGCGGCGTGCCGCAGTAGCGCACCGTTGGGCTGCCCACACACTGCGCCCCGTGAATGTGCCCCAGCGCCACATAATCAAAGCCATCGAACACCGAAGCATCCACATTGTCCAGCGTGCCCACATTGACGCTCTCGCTGCCTGCCGTTTGGGGCTGCGTTCCTTTTCCGGTTACGAACTGATGGGCCATGAGCACATTGCGCCGGGCAAAATCCGGCCGGGCTGCTTCCAGCACACAGCGCACCGCGTCGGTGTAATCAGCAATTTCCGCCTCCGGAAAGAAATGCCGCACTCCGCCGGGCTTCACAAAGGGCAGACCCCACAGGGTCAGCGGGCCGAACTCATCCTGCAAATCCCAGCGGGCAAGATTTCCGCTGAACACCGAAGCCAGATGTACCCCGTGATTTTCCAGAAAGCCCGATGCGTAATCCAGCCGCTCGGCGCTGTCGTGGTTGCCGCTGACGGCATACACCGGCAGCTGTGCCTTTGCGCAGGCGGTGAAGAAGCGGTCCAGCAGGCGCACCGTGCCAATGCCGGGCACACTGCGGTCGTACAGATCGCCCGCCAGCAGCAGGGCATCTGCCCGGTGTGTCCGGGCCAGCTGAATCAGCTGATCCAGCAAAAATGCCTGATCGTCCAGCAGGTCCAGCTCGCCCAGCCGCCGGCCCAGATGCAGGTCGGAACAGTGGATGAATCGCATGGTAAAACAGCCTCCTTTGAGGGTGATTTTTTCGTTGTTTACATTATATCATAGGCACCCTCAACCGCAAAACCGGGCCCTTACAGAGCAAAAGCGGGCAGAGTTCAAAAACTCTGCCCGCTTTTTGGCGGATCATTCAGAAATCAGATGCCCATGGTCTTGCGGCAGGCAGCCAGAACGGCTTCCTTGGTTTCGCCGGTGACCAGAAAACGGCTGGCATGGCAAAAGCGCAGGCCCTCAATGCCGCTGCGCTTTTCCAGTTCTTCATCGGAAAGGCCGGCCCACCCCATGGGGAAGGGGCGCTTGGGTGCCTTGCGGCGAGGCTCATTTACACACTGGGCCGCATAGCCGCCGCGCTGGCTGGGATACACCACAAATACCGCATCGCTGCGATACAAAGCGTTTTTCCAGGGGGCATAGCAGGGCAGCACCACAATGCCGTCCCGCATATTGGCATAGGCTCCGCGCACCAGATCGTCGGCGCGGGTCACGGCACGGGCATCCTCAATGCGCTTTTTCAGCACCACCGAAGCGAACTCCACTGCCTGCCAGAAGCAGGTATCGGAATCCTCATCGGAATCCCATACCGGATTAAAGCTGCCGATGGCATCGGCCAGACTGTCCTGCTCGCCGGTATTGTCGTTCAGATCCAGATGCTGGATAAAGTTTTCGTCGATCAGACGGGCCTGATTTTCGCCCACAATGCCGGCGCCCAGCACCCGCCACAGCAGACCGAACGCAGCATAGGGCACAC
>RCNI01000068.1_pt1 | contig 65171 bp, 49 predicted proteins | sample 2041151 | NCBI WGS metagenome assembly RCNI01 (sample SAMN09708214, study PRJNA481090) | feces metagenome | isolation source: feces | place: Antarctica: Albino Rookery
GTGCCAGAGAAGAGTGGGGTTGGAAGCCGAGCTTCGACCTTGACAGCATGAGTCGAGACATGATAAAATGTCTGAAAGAAAGACTCTAAAATCCACTTTGGACAAGAAATAAGAAAACCCGGGAAATTTCCCGGGTTTTCTTTATACTCCCTTCCTGAGAACAGATGGTTGGGCATCAAGGACGACAGGTGTCTTGTCCGGAAGGACAGGCGGCTGCTTCTTGCGCTTCTTGTTCTTGGCTTTGCGCAGCTGATCGGCTTCTTCCTTTGCCTTCTGCTGCTGGTACTTTTCAATATACTTTTCGAGACGTTCCTGCTCCTTCCTTTCGCGCTTCTTCGCCTTGATGAGCGCCTTGCGTTTCTTCTCCCTGATCTTTTCAGCCTTCTTCTCCTCCTTGATACGCTGTTTGACCGCATCAAGACTATCCAGACGAGCCCATTCCTTTTCTTTGGCCTCCCTCTTCAGACGAGCCTTCTCCTCCTTCTGCTTCCGTTTCGCTTCACGCAGTTCCTGCTTGGTCAGCACCTTTCCTTTCTGGGAAAGACTGTCACGATGCTGGGTGCTGTCAACAAGAGCAAGACTGTCAGCGGCCACCTTCTTCAAGCTGTCCAATCCTGCCAGACTGTCCACACGGGCGAGGCTGTCAGACAAGATCAGGCTGTCCGTAACGGCGGCAAGCCGGTCCAGAGAATCCTGACGTTCCTTCTCAAGCCGCTTGTGACGCTGCTTGGCGAGGCGACTTTCTTCAATGGATTTATATACACTGGAAACATAGCCAGGGAAATACAGGTTGGTTTCCTTGAATTCATTTTTCGGCCTGGACTCATAGTACCCCCTCTCACTTGGCCGGATTCGTTCACGGGTAATGTCGTAGCGGGATCTCGGACGCAATTCCGGTTTCCAGTCAAATCCCTTCAAGATGGTTTCATCTTTGGACATCTGGGCAAGCGGATAAGCGTCACTGCCCGAATTCTCAAAATAATAGACGTGGTCGATTTCTCCGGCGTTGAATGTCGCGCTGAGCATTTTGGCCTGACTGCGGTTGACCGTCGCATAGGTACTGTCTTCCTTGAGATAGAAGATGGCATTGGCACCGCCCAACGCATCAAAACGGCTCAGAGCACTGGTAGAATCGAAATAGGCCATCATTTCCGCACTACGGATCTGGTCAAAACAGGTCGTATCTTCCTGAATAATAATAAAAGCATTGGAAAGAAGATTCGCCTTGTCCAATTTGGAATTTTTTGTCTGCACATACAGGCTGTCTGCCATATATTGCCTTTTGATCTGATCCCAGATAATCGGACGTTTATAGAGACGGACCAGAGAGTCCACATCACACATTTCCAGAGAATCCGCCAAAATCTGCATATCAGACTTGAAGACCCTCACATTCTTCACACCAGTGAAGAATCCGATTTTGGTCGAATCCAAGGGGGTCGCGATACTGTCTGCCGCCACACCGAGACTGTCCAGTGCCAGAGAGGTGCTGTCCGCGCCTGTACCGAGACTGTCCAGACTGATCTGAAGGCTATCCAAACCTGTATGAAGACTGTCCTGCCGGGAGGTGATTTCCATAGAGGATGAATCCTTCACAGGCACCGTGGCCTTCAGCTCCCCAGAATTCGTATTCTCTTCCTTCTTCGGTTGAGCATTCCTGGCAAGGTTCTTCGGCTTGGCATCCGGACGCATTTCATAGTCCGGATCTTCTTTCATCTTTTTCCGGGCAGCTTCACGGGCGGCTTCGGCGGCTTTCCGACGATATGCTGTCACGGCATCACTTGAGAGGTTGTCCATCCTGATTTTGGAAGCTTCAAAAAATTCCTCCGGCAACTGGAATCTGAAAACCGACCTGTATTTGAGCGTGTCTGCTCCAAACCACACCGAATCAATTGCCCCTTGATTATTTTCCAACTCCCCCACTGCTGCCGGATGACGGAACATCAACAGATGGGAAAGACTGTCAGTATAGACCATCTTTCCACTGATCGCCGTAGTACGATGCACCGTGTCAATCAGCTGCACTCTACCGTCCATCTCCAAATTATTGGTCAAACGGTTATAGTAGAGAGAATCGGCCCACACCTCCTTATCCGGTCCCAGACCATGTACTTGATCAGTGAAAAAGAACTGTTCCCTTGACCGGGCATACCAACCTCTTTCAGAAGAAAGCATATAATCCTCCTTCCAAGCATTGGTATTGGCCCCGAAAGTCACTGAATCCCTTCCAGCATAATACACCAGATCATTTGTCTTGATAAAAATTGAATCGGTGAACATTTCGACATCCTGATGAAAATTGAATGTCTTGAGTTCCGAAACATATTCTCCTTTCCGGCTCTCTATCAACTGGCCGTCCTTATCTCTCATAGCGGCTCCATTGATAAAATAGGCAATACTGTCTCGTGTATTATAATCCAGAAAATGGGAACGCAGCGTATTCTGATCTTTATCCTGCAACTGAACCAATGCGCCACGAAACATGGCAAGATTGCGATCAATGTCATAATGGAGACTGTCACTTGTCAGAACTGTCTCATTCTGGATCACTTTGACATTGCCCATAGCATGAATCATCTTCTCATTCACATTCCAGAGAGCCGTATCGCAGATCAGATAGGTATTGTTATGGAAAAATCTTGCCGGCCCTACCACTTTACGTAGCGGTACGCCCTCTTTCTCAATCAGCCACATAGATTTGGCACTAAGAAGACGGACCAACGAGTCCTTGTCCGCACTCTGGTTCTGTGCGGAAAGTACCCATGACGACAATGTCAATGCAATAATTAATAAATATCTCTTCAAGACCAGGATGGATTTGGTAAAAAGATTAGTTGTCCTGTCGACGAGCCACTTCTCTCCATGCCTCACGGCTGAAATCACAATCTCTGAAAATAGGATCAATGACAATGAAGGTAGATTTTATCTTCTCTGCGATAAAACGGTCAATGGCTTCCATGGACTTTTTTTCACGGGCAGATTCCAACAACATGTTGTAATCGTCCGTAAACTCTGCCTTATGAGCAGGAATAATCTTATCTACTTTGATAATCTTATAAACTGTATTTCCATTACGGCCTTCTCTGTCCAAAGATTCAAAAGGTTCAGAAATTTCACCTTCTTTCAAATTCTTGATGGCATTGTAATCCTGTGGAGGATAAATCTGGTCAATTTCGAAATAGGAAGAACCTGTATTCGGATCAGACATCTGTCCACCATTGGTACGAGACAGCAAATCCTGAGAATAGAATTGGGCAGCCAGTTCAAAAGTGACAGCATCATTGGAGATTTCTGTTTTTAGGCTATCCAACTTTCTGAAACCTTTTTCTCGATCCTCAATCGTATATTTTGGCTTGATGAGAATGTGCCTTGCATTGAACATATCTCCCTTCTTCTCGATGACCTGAATGATGTGGAAGCCATCTGGGGTTTCTACAATCTGAGAAATCATTCCTGGCTTAAGAGACATGGCGGCATCGCTGAATGCTGGCCAGAAATTGGATTTAGGCGTCAAACCCAACTCTCCACCTCTTATTGCGGAGCCAGGATCCTCTGAATAAATTCGAGCAAGTGTTGAAAATTTCTCTCCATTGAGGACACGTTCGCGAAGAGAGAGCAATTTTTCCTTCACTGCCATATTGGCGGCTTCTCTATCTGGATAAACACAAATTTGACTGAGCTGGTATTTGGTCGGAACTTCAGGAACATCGAGTTCATCCAAGGAATCCAGATAATGACGTACATCCACTGGAGTAAGATCCGGTATCCGAGAAGCAATATTCCGCTGCATCGTCTGAGTCAGACTCTGGTCTTCCATCTCCCTCTTCCATTCCTGACGGAGACGATAAAGAGGTTTGCCAAAATACTGCTCCACATTCTCGTCTCCACCGAGAGCTCTACGAACGTCATCAATTCTTCCATTCAACAAGCTGTTGACATATTCATTGTCAATCGTCAAAGAATCGATGCGAGCCTGCATGAGAAACAATTTGGTCTCCATGTTCTGCTCGAGTATGGAACAACGCATATTCTTGTCAGAATACATTCCGTTGGCTCTCATGTACTGAATCTGCTGCTCTATCTGGGAAATGGCAATCATCTCATTGCCCACTACTGCAACCGTCTTGTCAACAAGACCGGCAGGATAATTCTGAGAAAAAGCGGGAACGGAACATGCCATTGAAGCTGCCGCCAATGCTATTGTCATGAACTTTTTCATATTCTTCCTAATATATCACTAATTTTTTCTGACTGCTCGCCTTGGCAACCAGATCCTTCTCCAAATCGGAAATGATCTTCTGTTTACGTGCACTCAAAATAATATCTTTAATCTGTTCTTTATAGAATTCAACCGGACCGACCATTCCTCGGTCGATGAACTGCAACACATAGGCCACATTGACATTACCACTTCCGTCTGGGATGTTGATGTATTGCTTCTTCATGCCGGCAAGCATAGTCTCATAATCAGTATCAAATTCTCTTGCCAACAATGCAGCATCAATCCAGTCATTGCCATTGGTCGTATATTTCAGAGCAGACTTGTAAGCAAGACTGTCCAGTTCCACCAGTTCCGTGTTATCTTCTGAAGCCATATTCTTAAGAATCGTCTTCAAATTGGGGGAATCTTCCGCAATACGGACAAAACGAACTTTCAAAATCGGACGCTTAAGTTTGAACATTTCCTGATGGTTCTCGAAATAAGCCTGCATCTCTTTGAAAGTGACGGCCGTATCCAATCGCTGGTTCACAAATTCCTGCTCGTAGCGAAATCTGAGAAGGGAAATCCGGTAATCTTCCAGTTCTTCACTGACATCTTTCTGCTCCTTGGAAAGCTCTTCCTCGGCCACATCCAAAAAAATGTTGTTTTTCGCCCAACTATTGATGTACTGATGAGCCAGACGAACACTGTCTTCTGAAGGAATTCCTCTCGGAACATATTTCAAAAGTTCAGATTCATACAATTCGTGGTTACCCACTCTCGCCACCAATCTGGAATCATGGGAAAACGAAGTTATCCTCTTGCACGATCCTATGATCGGCAAGAGGACAATCATCATTAAGATGCCCAATATCGGTAATCTTGACTTCAATCTATCTTGAATAATTTGGCGCCTCTTTGGTGATGGTCACATCATGAGGGTGACTCTCCAAGAAACCGGCGCTGGTAATACGTACAAACTTCGCTTGACGCAAAGCCGCAACATCTTTGGCTCCACAGTAACCCATACCGGCACGAAGACCACCTACCAGCTGGTAAACCACTTCTGCGACGGTACCTTTGTAAGGAACCTGAGCGACAATTCCTTCTGGGACCAACTTCTTGATATCATCTTCCATATCCTGGAAATAACGGTCTTTGGAGCCATGCTCCATCGCTTCAAGAGATCCCATTCCACGATAGGCCTTGAACTTCCTGCCATTGAGAATGATAGTCTCGCCAGGAGACTCCTCTGTCCCTGCAAAAAGCGAACCAGCCATGATAGTGCTTGCTCCGGCAGCAATTGCCTTGGCGATATCTCCTGAATAACGGATACCACCATCTGCAATGACAGGGACACCTGTTCCCTTCAAAGCTTCCGCTGCCATCATCACGGCAGTCAACTGTGGCATACCGACACCTGCAATGATACGTGTCGTACAGATGGAACCAGGACCGATACCGACCTTGACGGCATCCACGCCTGCATCTGCCAAAGCCTTGGCGCCTTCTGCAGTAGCCACATTGCCGGCAACAATCTGGATATCTCTATGCTTGAAAGCCTCGCAAGTCTTTCTAATGACATTGAGAACGCCTTCTGAATGGCCATGGGCAGTATCAACCACCACAGCATCTGCACCTGCGCTCACCAACATCTCAATTCTGTCAATCGTATCGGCCTTGACCCCGACAGCGGCAGCTACCAGCAATCTTCCCTTGGAATCCTTGGATGCGCTCGGATTGTCCTTGATTTTCATCAAGTCCTTATAAGTAATCAAACCTACCAGTTTCTTGTCATCATCCACCACAGGCAGTTTTTCCACCTTACTACGCATCAGAATTTCAGTTGCTTCAGAGAAAGAAATTCCCTTCTTGGCAGTCACCAGATTTTCAGAAGTCATCACCTGGGCGATGGGGAGTCGCTTCTCTGTCTGGAAACGGAGATCCCTGTTGGTGACGATACCGATGAGGACATTGTCCTTATCCACTACCGGAATACCTCCAATATGATGTTTGGCCATCAATGTCAAAGCATCTCCGACAGTTGCATCCTGCTCAATCGTGATAGGATCATAAATCATACCATTCTCGGCTCTTTTCACTCTTCTGACCTGCTCGCACTGCATCTCAACCGGCATATTCTTATGGATGACACCCAAGCCGCCGGCACGGGCCATTGCGATTGCCAGATCTGCTTCTGTCACTGTATCCATTGCTGAAGAAACAATAGGTGTGTGCAGAACAATGTCTCTGGTAAATCTAGTAGTCACATCCACCTCTCTCGGCAACACCTCCGAGTGGGCAGGAACTAGTAAAACATCATCGAAGGTCAAACCTTCGGGAATCTGTGAAGTTAAATAAGGCTGCATCGTGATTTATTTAATTTGACAAATATAATAATTTTCCCTGATAACTTTTGCGTTCTTCCAACCTCTTGTCCAACAGATGCAGAATTTCGAAATTTCTGATCAGTCCCCATTGCATCTGTTTGACAAATCTGGGGGGAACCTCGCCAGCGACCCTCTCTATATACAAGTCAGGCCTCAACCGTTCCAACATATCAATAATGAAATCAATATACTCTTCCAGACTCATCCGCAGGAAATCTTCCGGATGTTCCTCAAATTCTCTTTCCATAACCGTGCCCCGGACAAACTGCAACTGATGAAATTTGACAGAAAGCAAAGGCAAACTGTTGATGATTTCACATTCATCAAGCATATTCTGACGAGTTTCCCCCGGAAGTCCCAAAATAAAATGTGCCCCCGTATCAATTCCTCTTTCTGCTGTCATTTCCACTGCTTTCTGAGCACAGGAAAAATCATGCCCTCGATTAATCCTCTCCAACGTCTGATCATAGCAAGATTCAATTCCGTACTCTACCGTCACCAGCGGATGATCGTAGCCCTCACGGTGCCAGCCTTCCAGAACCCGGCCCTCCTTGAGTTCAGCCAGATAGTCCAGTTTCTGCTCATCCACACAATCAGGACGTGTACCGACAACCAATCCAACGACATCCGGATGGGCCAGAACCTCCTCATACAACTTCTGCAAATGATCAAGCGGAGCGTAGGTATTGGAAAAAGACTGGAAATAAGCCAGATAATGCTTCGTATTGCGGTAGCGCACCTTATGAAATTCGATTCCTTCGTCAATCTGTCGGGCCAAAGGTTTCCCTGCTACACTATAGCCTGGATGAAACGCCGCATTGTTGCAATAGGTGCAGCCACCGTGTCCCACCCTCCCATCCCTGTTGGGACAGGTAAAACCTGCATCCAGCACAAGTTTCTGCAGACGTTCGCCATAAAAGCGTTTATAATATCCGACAAAACTATTGTATCTCTTTCCCTGTGGAAAATTCATCTTCGTCCTCCTGCTATTCTATTAATTTTGCAAATTAAACATTTTTGAGCAAATATTATCCCATATTCCACAATTGCTTTTTATAATATTTTTCATCAACTTTGAATTAAATTCCGTAGGAGGCACCTACATATTCATCATTTTAACCGCATATTACAGATATGAAAAACAAATTTCTCATCGCACTGACAACCTTCATGGCCTTCGGCATCCAGCTTCATGCACAACAATATGGCATCGTCAACTTTTCTGTCAATTTCATGAGAGAAGAGCCTGACTACTCCGCTGAACTTGGGAACCAGAACCTGATGGGAACACTCGTGGAGATTTTGGACCAGAAAGGATATTGGCTCCAGATCAAAAGTCCAGAACCCTACAAAGCCTGGGTCAATGAACTAGGAATCGTCCGGATAGAAGAGAAAGAAGTGGAAAGCTATCTCAAGGCTCCCAAATATATCTGTATAGCAGACCACACTTATCTGTACAGTGAACCCAATCCGCATTCCCAAAGGATCTGTGATTTGGTCATGGGAGATTTGCTCCGCATCCAGTTCAAGAAAAACAGCGACAAACCTCTTGTCAAAAAAGGTTGGGTGGCAGCCTTGCTTCCATCAGGAAAAGCAGGTTATATCCCAAAAGACAAGGTGGAACCTTTTCAGAAATGGGCAGAAACCAGAAAACCTACTGCTGACAACATCATAGAAATAGCTGAAACCATGTTGGGAGTCCCTTATCAATGGGGAGGCACATCTTCCAAAGGAGTAGACTGCAGTGGTCTGGTCAGGACAGCTTGTTTCATGAACGGTTTATTGTTGCCAAGGAACGCATCACAACAGGCAAAAATTGGAGATGCTGTAGAAATCGGCGAAATAGGACACCGTACTATCAGCCATTTGCAACGAGGCGATCTCCTGTTTTTTGGAAATGTTCAGAGGAACAAAGTGACACACGTCGGAATCTATTTGGGAGACGGTCTTTTCATCCATTCCTCACAACAAGTCAGGATCAACCACCTCATCCCAACCGAAACAGACCATTACAATGGGATCGCACGTCTTCTCTATGCCCGGAGAATTGTCGGCCAGCAGGATAAAGGCAAAGGAATTGTCAGCATTCGCAAGAGTCCCGCTTATTTCGGCAATTGATCTCAGAAAACGAACTTTCTTTTTATTGCACAACTATTGCTTTCTTCCACATTTTAATTAAATTTGTATAGGTTTTCCGACAAAAAAGAAAGACCAGAAAAGATTTTACAAACACTAAAAATCAATACAATGAATCTAAGAGACTTTAAAAAAGATGTAGAATATTTCGTAGGTGAATTCATAGACGACTGCATCCTTTTCCTAATGGTTAACCCGAAACAAGACGAGGAAAAAATCAACGAGATCATTGACGAGGCTGTTGACCTTTACAACAGTTTGAAAGATAAGGCCAATGCTAAAGTCGATACAAAAAAAAGCACCTACTTTGCCAATCTTCGCAATGAAATGATTGAAAAAGTAGATGCCCTATCTGAAAAACTCAGTGAAGCTATTTCTTCCTGTAAAAAGAATTAAGCAATTATTTGTCGGCTAAATGTTTTTCCCAGGCCCAAGCTGATGCGAGGGTCTGTTCTGTTGTACGCTCTGCCTTCCAGCCCAATTTCTCATTGGCCAAAGTCGGATCAGCCCAAATCGCAACGACATCACCAGGACGACGAGGAGCGAACTTGTAATTCAAGCTAAGACCGTTCACCTTTTCAAAAGCCTTGACTAGTTCAAGAACAGAAAGAGGCTTTCCGGTACCGACATTGAATACCTCATAGTCATTTTCCATCTTGCCTTCCAACATTCTTCGAACAGCATGGACATGAGCCTTTGCCAAGTCAACTACATCAATATAATCTCTTTGGCAAGTTCCGTCAGGAGTCGGATAATCATTTCCGAAAATGTTCAGACAATCTCTCTTGCCAATGGCAGTCTGAGTAATGAATGGCACAAGATTGTTCGGGACTCCACGTGGCAATTCTCCAATCAATGCTGAAGGATGGGCTCCGATAGGATTGAAATATCTCAAGGCTATTCCTTTAATCGGACCAGGACGATCGGATCCAATATGGACAGTGCTATCTCCTGTTACATAAGCATTGACAGAATCTCTCAAAATATCCTCACAGATTTGTTTGGTATTGCCATAAGGAGAGGTCGCACTTTGACGAGGAGATTTCTCTGTGACTGGCAGTTCATCTGGTTCACCATATACTGTGGCTGATGAAGAAAACAGGACATTGCAGCCACCATGCCCATGAGCGACTTGGATCAAGTTCATGAAAGACTCCAGGTTATTCTTATAATACATGATTGGTTCCGCCACAGATTCACCGACAGCCTTGAATGCCGCAAAATGAATGACAGCATCAATCTTGAATTCATCAAAAAGATTCTCCACTGCCTTAATGTCGCAAAAATCCATCTTGATGAAAGGAATATCTTCCCTTCCTGTGATTTTCTTGACTCCTTCGAAACAAGTCATGTCGCAATTGGACAGATTGTCTGCAACGACGACATCATAACCTGCCTCGATAAGTTCTACGCTTACGTGGCTTCCGATATAACCGGCACCACCTGATACTAAAACTCTTTTTGCCATATCTATAAACTATTTATAAGATTTTTTATCTCTTATGCATATCTTACAAAATTAACAATAAAATTGTACTTTTGCATTATATGAAAAAAGTAGTTTTATATTTTTTAGTAATTCTGCTAGCTTGTCCTGTTCCGGCTCAAATCAGAGCCACCAAGAATATTTCCAGGCAAGCTAAAGGATATGCCCAGAACATCATATCTGACCAATCCCAAAAAGAACCGTTGAAATCTTCTCTTCTCGGCGTTATGGCCATCAATCTGAAAGGCGACACTCTGGCTTGGTACAATGCTGAACAGAAACTCATTCCTGCCTCTACTATGAAGACCATCACAACCGGTCTGGCCATAATGGAACTAGGACCAGATTACAGATACCCCACCCAAATAGGACATAGTGGCGAGATCAAAGATGGCATACTGATGGGAGATCTATACATCATCGGTCATGGCGACCCTACCATTGGCTCCAAAGACAGCATCGCCACCAATGTCAACGCATTATTCACCCAATGGTTCCAATTTCTCTCAGATGCCGGAATCAAAAAAATAAACGGCCTGGTCATCGGAGACGGACGTTGGCTGGACGGCTCAGCGGAACATCCCGACTGGGGATGGGAGGATTTGGGCACCTACTATGGAGCTGGCGGAAACGGACTCTGTTTCTATCGGAATATCGTGGACATCAATGTAACCCCAGGTCTGGAAGTGGGCGATTCCATAAAAATGAACATCTGCTATCCGAAGACTCCTTGGATCCATTATATTCAGAATTGCCAGACTGACAAGAAAGGTAGTGGCAATCATCTCTCCCTTTACAACAGCGACCTCTCCTACCATGCAGAAATGAGAGGGACACTGGCCAAAGAGCACTATCCCCATAAAATGGAATGCAGCAACAAGTTCGGAGCCCTCACCTGTGCATATTATTTCTGTGAATATTTGAGGAACAACGGCATAGAAAGTGAAGGATTCTGTCAGGCGGATGGTTATGGGCGAGTCAGCAACGCTTATGTTCCGAATCAAGATGGACAAACCATTAAAGAAATCAAGTGCAACATTCCCATCTCAAAAAATCTACAGGAGCAGGACAGTCTGGAAATTCTGGGCACCACCTGGTCACCGGAACTGGTGAAGATCGCCAGAATGACCAATTACCGGAGTGACAATTTCTTTGCGGAAACCCTGATGAGGACGCTCGGCAAAGTAAAGAGGGGCCATGCCGACTACAAGACCTGCCAGAAATATTACAAAGACGCTTTTGCTGAAATGGGACTGGACACCCGAAAAGGGATTGTCGTGAGCGACGGCAGCGGACTTTCCAGAAAGAACTACATCGCTCCGGAATTCTTCTGCCGCTTCCTCAAAGCCATGTATGAATCTCCGGTAGCAGAAGCTTATCTTTCCACTCTCGCCAGTCCAGGAAAGCCTCATTACACGAACCGTCTGAAGGGAGAACCCGAGACCGTCCGCCAGAGAATCTTCCTGAAGAGCGGATCCATGAACGGGGTACGTTGTTTCAGCGGCTTCATCAAGCCGACTTCCCATCGGGAAGAAGACACCATCATCTTCTCCATCATGACCAACAACTGTACGGCTTCTGACTGGAGTGTCTATCATCTGATTGATGAGATGATTGCAGCTATCGCATTTGAGAATTAGACGGGAATCACTTGAACAGACTCCGCACGAGGGCAGGGACATCGGCTACTTTGACGATTTCCATGCCCTCTGTCTTTTTGCCCTCCAGAGAAGAGAAGGACGATATGTACATTTTGCGGAAGCCTAATCTGGAAGCCTCCGTAATGCGTTTTTCAATTTGATTGACCGGACGGATCTCTCCGCTCAGACCCACCTCTCCGGCGAAACAGATATCGGAAGGGATGACGAAATCGAAGCTGGAAGAGAGGACGGCACAGATGACAGCCAGATCGCAGGCCGGGTCGTTCACGCGGAGCCCTCCTGCCATATTCAGGAACACATCCTTCATGTTGAGACGGAAGCCTGCCCGTTTCTCCAGCACGGCGAGCAGCATGTTCAGACGACGGACATCAAAACCGGTGGCCGAACGCTGGGCGGTACCGTATGCCGCCGTACTGACCAGTGCCTGCACTTCGAACAGGAAGGGTCTCATTCCATCCAGCATGGCGGCGATGGCCGTTCCGCTCAATCCCCTTTCGTAGATAGGCATCAGCATTTCCGAAGGATTGAGGACCTCTTTCAGTCCTTTTCCCGTCATCTCGAAGACGGCAATTTCGGAGGTGGCTCCGAAACGGTTCTTGATGCTTCGGAGGATTCGGTAGGAGCCTTTGTCGTCTCCCTCAAATTGCAGGACGACATCGACGATATGTTCCAGCACCTTCGGACCGGCGATATAGCCGTCTTTGGTGATATGGCCGATCAGAATGACCGGAATGCCGGTGGATTTGGCGAAATGCAGCAGAATGGACGTCACTTCCTTGATCTGGGTCACCGAACCGGCAGAAGAGTCCACATTCTGGGAATACATGGTCTGCACGGAATCGACAATCATCAGATGAGGCCGCATCTCGTTGGCGGCGGCCACAATGTTCTCGACTAGAGTTTCACTGAAAATGAAGCAGTCTGCATCGTCTCCTCCCAGACGGTCTGCACGCATCTTGACCTGGCTGGCGCTCTCCTCTCCGGTCACATACAAGGTCTTCAGCCCCTTGCAGGCCAAAGGTATCTGAAGAGAAAGGGTTGATTTTCCGATACCGGGCTCTCCTCCGATAAGGACCAGAGAACCTTCGACAATGCCGCCGCCCAAAAGCCGGTCCAATTCCCCATTGTGCAGGGAAATGCGGTGTTCCTGGGCAGAGCCGATCTCCGCAAGCTGCTGAGGATGCTGCTGGACAGGTACGGCCGAAGCGATGTGCTTGGTCTTGGTGACCACTTCCTTGTGCTCCACCATCGTATTCCATTCGCCACATGCCGGGCAACGTCCCAACCACTTGGAACTTTCATTGCCACAATTGGTGCAGAACCACACCGTCTTTTCTTTTCCTGCCGCCATACCTCTTTTCTTCTCCTGATCTATCTTTCTAGTTTGAACAATTCGAGATTGCTTATCTTTCCGTCCTGGATGTCCATCCGGATGGCGGTACGATAAATCTGCCATCCCTGCAGACCACAGGCACCCGGGTTGATGACCAGCATGTCATACTGCTTGTCCATCATGACCTTCAGGATATGCGAGTGTCCGCAGACGAACACGTCCGGACGATAATTTTCAATCATGGCAAGAGCCTTCAGATCGTATTTGCCCGGATAACCTCCGATATGGGTCATCAGAATTTTCTTGCCCTCGCAATTGAAGAACTGGGTCCGGGGACATTCCTGACGGATATCCTGTCCATCGCAATTGCCATAGACCCCGATAAGGGGTTTGAAGGCGGCAATTTCCTTGACAAATTCCCGGCTGCCGCCGAAATCGCCTGCATGCCAGATGACATCGACCGGCTCCAGGAATTCCTTGAATTCCTTGCTGAATACCCCGTGCGTATCGGATATGATTCCTACTTTCATCGCTCCTCCCTTACATATATCTGAAATAGGCGGCTTCCGCCGCCGTCACTGCCGCTGTTTCGGTCCTGAGACGGGAATTGCCGAGATGGACCGGTATGAAACCGGCTTCCACCGCCAGTTCCGCTTCCCTGACTGAAAAATCGCCTTCCGGTCCGATGAGGACAATGACAGACCGGCCGGAATAGTCTTCCAGCGCCTGCTTGATGGAAATTCTTTCCTTCTCCCCTTCAAAACAATAGGCAATCAGCTTCAGGCTGCCCCGATCTTCTCTGACTTCTTCTATGAACTCTTCCACACTGACCGCATCCCGTATTTCAGGCAGCTGCGCTTTCAACGACTGCTTCATTGCGGACACCAGAATCCGGCTGACCCTTTCTTTCTTGAAGATCCGCCGTTCGGAATGTTCTCCAATCAGAGGGACAATGCCGTCCACACCGATTTCAGTCGCCTTTTCGGCAAACCATTCGTACCGGTCGTTGTTCTTGGTCGGGCAGACCCCCAGCGTCAACCGGTAATCATGCGCTCCCCACAGATTGTCCACCGTCAAAACGCGAGCTTGTGCATGCTTTGGAGAGGCATCCAGCAATTCACACGAATATCTGGACCCACGACCGTCCACCACAAAGATTTTGTCCCCCACCTTGTGACGGAGGACTTTCACCATATGTCCGGACTCCACCTCATCGAACTGGCAGAACTGCCCATCCACTTCTGTTGTATAGAATAGTTCCATCTTAACCTCTGATGACCTTGACTTCTCCATCCAGGCCGACCTTGATGATCTGGGAAGCGATTCGGGTCGAATCCTTTTCCAATCGCTTGTCCACCACGTAATCGACAGCAGAAATGATCTCTTCTGAAATCTCGTCATAGCAGGAAGGAGTCTCCTCACCAGAAATGTTGGCAGAAGTGGAAACGATTGGCCTGCCCAACTTATAAGCCAATTGGCAACAGAAATCCATCTTCGGAATACGGATCCCGACAGTACCGTCCTCCGCCACGACATTATAGGCCAGAAAATGCCGATCTGCGACCGGTTGCTTTCCGTCTGCCGGAGCTTCTCCACAGATAGCTCCCGGATAAATGAGCGTCATCGGGCAGTCATTCACCTGAACCAGTTCCTCCGCAATGAAAGGAATCTCCTTGACATAACGGCAAATCATATCCATATCACTGGCCAACAGTACAAGTGACTTGCTGTCTGAGCGTTTCTTTATCTCGTAAATCTTGGCAACCGCCTCCGGATTGGTGGCATCACAACCCAATCCCCATACAGTGTCTGTCGGATACAGGATAATTCCTCCTTTCCTCAACACTTCCAATGTTTCATTCAAAGCATCCATAGTTTTCTGTTTCAGAAAAATTCTAAATTCTATCTTTTCTATCGTGAGAATCAATATAATCAAACGACGCCACAATCGGATAATGATCAGAATAGTTCTCCTTGAGTGTCCGGTGGCTCACGGCCTCAAATACGGTCGGGTAGAGGATATAGTCAATCCTCAACAGAGGCCAAAGTACAGAATACGTGGAACCGAAGCCACACCCCGCTTCTTTGAAGGAATCTTTCTGATAACGCATGATTTTGTTGTAAGTATAGGACATCGGCGTATCATTGAAATCTCCTCCGATCAGTGACTTATATGGGCTCTTGAGTATATCTTCCATAATCTGGTCCACCTGTTTCGGTCGCATGGAAATGCCCGTCTTGAATTTCTTCTCGGTGTTCTTCATGGTCTCTTCATAATTGACCCTCAAATCGGCCGCCATCCGGCTCAAGGAAATGCTGTAGCTCTGGAAATGGCAATTGTAGATACGGATACGTTCTCCGTTGATCTCACAGTCGCAATAGATGGCCAGGTTGGCACTTTCCTCAAAATCGAAGACACCTTTCTCCAGAATCGGGAACTTGGTCAGAATGACATTTCCTGTAGAATTAGCTCCATTGTCATAGGCATAGTAAACTTTCCCATATCCCTTGAAATTTTCATCGATGAAGGATGCGGTGTCATGACCGCCCAACGTGCAGAATTCTTGAAATAAGACGATATCAGGCTGTTCCTGATCAACCAAACGAACTATTGAATCAAAGCTCTCCCTCTGCGATAATTCATCTGGTGACAACTCAAAATGTCCGACATTGTAGGACATTACTTTCATGACCCCTTCTTCGTCACTCTCCTTCCTGAACTGATAATAGCGTCCTACCCAAAAAATAGACGGCAACAACGCCACCAGCGGAATGATGAAATAGATATACCGACGAATCAGAGCCCAAATCAACAAAAGGGCATTGATGAAGAACAGTGGCAAATAAATGATTCCGAATATGGTCAACAACCAAGATTTCGCAGGGTTGAGATAGCCGGAAATATAGCACACGACCAAAAGAGCGGCAGCGACAAGCATGATGATCATGAGTGCCAGGCCACCTAATGATTTGTTTCTATTTTTCTTTTTGCCAACCATCTAGAACCATTTGTCTTGTCTGTACAAACTTCCTGACTTGCGCCACCATAACAAGAGAAGCCAACCGAAAAGCATACCTCCCAAATGAGCGAAATGAGCCACCCCATCTGCTGTTCCTGTAACACCGGTCAACAACTCTATGGCAACGAAAATAAGGACCATCCACTTGGCTTTCAATGGAATAGGAGGAAAAATGAGCATGAGGACAGATTCTGGATAAAGCAGTGCATAACCAATCAACACGCCGTAAATGGCGCCAGAAGCTCCAACTGTAGGAGTGCGTAAAATATCAGCAACCACACTGTAATACATTTGTAAATTACCCTGATCCATCACATGAATCTGCATGAATTGCACTCCTTGATGAAGGAAGACTGCACCCAATCCCGTCACAAAATAAAATACGGCAAATTTCTTGGATCCGATGGCACGTTCCAGAACTGTTCCGAACATCACAAGCGTATACATATTAAAGAAAATATGCCAGAATCCCCCATGCATGAACATATGGGTGATGATCTGCCAAGGATGAAAGAAAGGAGAAGACGGATAAAACAATGCGAAAGTCTCAATCATAAAATCCTGATTGATCATCGTCGCAATGAACATGATGATATTTATAAATACCAAATTCTTGGTAACTGGAGGAATTTGACTGAGAAATCCGCCATTCCCGTTGCTATAGTAAGTCATTCTTGTTTTTCTACTTAAATTTTTTTTCAATTTCGTCCATTCCGATGATGGACATGATTCTTAGTCCTCTAATTGTATATTCCGAGTTTTCACAACAAAATAGTCTGTCAATCAATCTTTGTGCCTCAACCGGAGATGTCATGACAGAAGATTTCATTGCTCCGATTTCAGCAAATTTTTCTGCCATAGCTGACTCCATCATTCCCGGAAGGGAAGAATAATCTTCAGACAGTGCCACCAGAATTTCATAGATAATCTGTTCCACGGTTTCTGGATCCGGTGAAAAAGCCTCCGGCACCCCATTGACCACCATCGTGTCTTGACCGGTAAAAGTAAAGTCAAATCCCATGGATCTGAGCAATTCGGCATTTTCTTCCAAAAGGAGACGGTTCTCCACCCCCATATTGATTTCCACTGGGAATAGTCCTATCTGGGTAATATGGCCATTCTTGCGCACTGCTTTCAAGAACTCTTCATAGAAGATTCGTTCCCGAGCCCGCCTGATATTGACAACCAGCACTCCCGAAAGAACTTGGGACAAAATATATTTTGACTGAAGAAGGATGACCGATGTCGTCGGCAAGATCTTGTCCTCAAACAATTTTCCATAATCCTGCCTTTGTTCCAAAACAGGAGAAGTTGGTTCATGATACCCCATGTCAATCTTCTGTTCCGGAGCAGCTTCGACAAACATGTTCCCCCCCTCTCCAAAAGGATTGGGAATCTCTATTGTCTTGCTTTTCCCAAAGGATGTTCCGCCATACTGGTCAACACCTGCAAATGGAGAAGAAACATAGCCTACATCAAACGGATTATAATCGGGATTGAAACGAACTTCCGGTTGTTCCACCACTGGACGGAAACTCTCATAATTCTTTCCAAAAACCGGAAGGTCAGGTTCCTGAGCGGCATCAAAGTCAATGCTGGCACCAAAAGAATTCTTGGCCAAGACTTCCTTTACAGCTGCAAAGACAAATTGGAAAAGAAGAGAATCGTCCTCGAACTTGATTTCCGCCTTGGTCGGATGAATGTTGACATCTATCGAATGAGGATCAATCTGCAGATAGAGAAAATAGGATGGAGTGGTCCCCTCCGGAATCATGTTATCATATCCTTTCATCAATGCCTTATGCAGATATGGACTTCTGAAATACCTGCCATTGACAAAGAAGAACTGATTGCCCAAAGTCTTCTTGGCCAGATCCGGACGGCCGATGTAACCGGAAATAGATGCAACGGACGACTGGGAAGAGACTTCCACCAACTCATTCACGACTGAACGACTGAACAATTCCTGGATTCTGAATTTCAGAGAACCTGCGGCACGAGTGACATAAACTTCCTTTCCATTGTGAATCAATGAGAAACCAATGTCAGGACGAGTCAAAGCCACTCGGATAAATTCTTCGACTACATGCTTGAACTCAACGTTGTCCGATTTGAGGAATTTTCTTCTGGCCGGCACATTATAAAAAAGATTCCGGACCGAGAAATTGGAGCCTGCCGGACAAGATGTCTCCATGGTGGAGAGATGTTGAGAATCAGCAAATTCCACCTCACAGCCAATCTCCTGGTCTGCAGGACGTGTCTTCAACGTCACTTCAGCGACAGCGGCAATAGAAGCAAGAGCCTCCCCTCTGAATCCGTAAGTCAGAATATTGTTCAAGTCTTCCGCGGCAGACAATTTGGAGGTTGCATGTCTCTCAAAGCATACGACAGCCTGATCCGGAGTCATTCCGCATCCATTGTCCACTACTTGTATCAAAGTCCGCCCTGCATCGGTCAGGATAACCGAAATATTGTCTGCTCCAGCATCCACTGCATTCTCCATCAGTTCCTTCACCACGGAAGATGGTCTCTGCACTACTTCGCCGGCCGCAATCATATTGGCAATATTGCTCGGTAATATCTTGATATCCATACTGCTTAACTCTCCCAACACTTGATGTGTCTCCTCTACAACATACCGTAAAACTTGGTAATCATGACAAGGACCACTACAAAAATAATCAAACCGACAAGAGAAATCACAGCCGATATCTTGGAATCTCCTCTTGTCCTCGAATAGTTGCCATCTCGGAAAGAGCCCTGGATATAGGAGCCCGGAACATAATTCCCTTCCTTGACATCCTTGTCCAAAGAGCCGTCCACATGACCGAACTTCTTGCGCAGTTCTTCCTTCTGCTCATCATAATAGATGGGCCTGTAATTGAAAACTCTGTGTTCTTGTTCGCCGAACCAACTAAATTTCATAAGCTGTCATCAATAATTATATGGGCATATTGTACCCATGAATAGCAAATTTAACATAAAGTTCTTAACTTTCAGCAAAATATCAAAGTTAAAAATATGAACGACAATACACAAAATATGAACAACCGCACTCCTTTTCCCTTCAGAATCGGAAATGGCTATGATGTACATGCCATGGAAAACGGAATACCTATGTGGCTGGGTGGCATCCAGATTGAAAGTGAAAAAGGGTTCGTGGCCCATTCCGACGGAGATGCAGCCATCCATGCTCTTTGCGACGCACTTTTGGGCTGCTTGGCACTCGGAGACATCGGACATTATTTTCCCGACACTTCCGATGATTGGAAAGATGTGGACAGCAAGGTCCTGCTCAAGATTGTTTGCAATCAAATAAGGCAACTTGGCTGGGAAATCGGCAATACCGACATTACCATCGCTCTCCAAAAGCCCAAAATTGGCCATCTTGTGGAATCCATGCGAACCACATTGGCTAAAGTCATGGAAATTGACATAAATTGCGTCTCCATCAAGGCATCTACCAATGAACGCCTGGGTTTTGTCGGTCGCTGCGAAGGATGCCAAGTATGGGCGAGCGCCCTGATATATCAAAATCCGTCCCATTGAAATGACAGGAAACGGCTTTGAAACAATCTTGCAAAGAACAGAACAGTCATTTTGATGGAAATTCTAAAATAATTTTGATTTTTTCAGTCATTTTCTTTGACTTTCTCAAAAAGTGTAGTACATTTGCAATCCCATAAGACAAATGGACAACATTGAGATATGGTGTAATGGTAGCACTACAGATTCTGGCTCTGTCAGTGAGGGTTCGAATCCTTCTATCTCAACAAAAAAATCAGCTGCTGGGACTCGTTCTGGAATTCAAGGCTGATTATTTTTTTAAGGTTCATTGATGGCGGGGTAGCTCAGCTGGTTAGAGCGCATGATTCATAATCATGAGGTCGGCGGATCATGCCCGCCTCCCGCTACCAAGAAGAAAAGCAGTTATGAAAATTCATGACTGCTTTTTTCATCTCCCGGACATAGACATTTAACGTAAGTAGAACGAAAAAGGGTGAACCGGAGCTGATGCTCCCAGTTCACCCTTTCATTTTTATCTGCGACCGGTTATTTACGCACGCACTCCATAATTATCGCAACGCCTCCTTCGTGGGCAACCGGCTTGTCTCCCTTCTTTCGACCTGGTTCTGCACTGCATCCATCAAGGAATTCAAATGCTGGATGATTGAAATAAGTAGGCTTGTAATCCATCAGAACCAACAGCAGGGTCAATGACTTGTCTGCATTTTCTTTTACACTGAAACCGACAACCCCTTCTTTGTCCTCACTTTTCTGAACCGGATCAAAATTTCGGTTGATATTCGTGAACATAAATCGGTCTACGTCTATGTTTCTATTCTCCACATCGAAACTCATCTTCTTGGTCGGTTCTCCCTTTTTGACAGGATACCAAGACAAATCCAGTTGCTTGAATGAAGACTCTCCGATGAAATAGTTCTTGAACTCTGACTTGAATGCCGGGATGAATTTATTTTCAACTACGTCAATGGTAAAAGAATCTTCAGGGTCAAGTTCAGGATAACCCTTCAATTTGGCAAGATCGTAACCCCATGAAATCAGAATATTCTCCTTATCAGGAGAGAAAGACTTCACTTTCCACTCTCCTGCAATCAAAGACTCGATTCCTCCAAGAAGCTTCACTTTAGTAGAAACATACTGGCCATCTGAGAATTTGGCGTTTTCTGCAATATTCAATACAATCAGATCTTTTCCCTCTTCGTATTTCTTCTGTTTGAGAGTGATCTTGGACCGGCTTTCACCTGCCGGGAAAACGGCTTTAAGGCCACCGACCACTTCGAAATTGACACCTTCCACAGCAGAACTCTTCTCCTTGTCCAACACCAGTTCAACCTCAGTCTCCCTTTCCACTTTTTTTACTTTTCCATGCTCATCCACCAAAGTCAAATTCAAATCTACCTGATCCGTCATACCAACTGATTTCTTTTCAAAAGAAACATATCCCAGTTTTTCAGACAATGGGAATTGGACCATCGGATAATTTCCTGTCATGAAACCTGATGGCACTTCCAGGCTCATTGACACAGTCTTTTTGGAACCAAACACCAATGGCGTCACTTGAACAGACTTCACTGGGTTGGCACCTCCCAACACAAAAGCTTCTGTAGAAACCTTGTAGTCAGTCCCTTTTACCGCAGTTCCGGCAAACTTGATTGGAACAGTCACTGCCTGAGAACCGGCATAGGAAGAGATGACGTTAATGGTAGCCACACCATCAATTACCACAGGAATGGAGGTTTCAAAAGAAACCGACTCTTGAGGTGCGTCTTTCTTGCAACCTACGGCAGCCAGCAACAAAGTGGCGAATACCCATAAAATTGATTTTCTCATATACTTTTTAATTTAGTGAATTGTTGTATTCCTCTTCCAATTCCTCCAAATATTCACGATCCGCACGGGTTAAATCTTCTGGATCCGGCAGGATCACATCTTTGGCATATCCTCTATCCAATGGAGGCAGTTCGTCCGATTTCCGACAAGAGAAAAACCCTCCAGAAACAAGAAGAAGCGTAAGCGCAATATAAATTTTCTTTTTCATATTCAATTCATTTTTCAGGATTTTCTATTGTACTTTCTCATAGCCAGGATTCTGGATGAGTCCATCTACAAGATGTACATCATTGACTGGAATAGGAAAGGTGTACATAAACTGGCGCGTTGTATATTTACGGCCCTGTTTGGCAGCCCAGAATTCAGGACGGCCGTTGCGCTTCAATTCAAACCAGCGATCTCCTTCCAAATAGAGTTCCTTGCGACGTTCATTCAGAATAGCATACAGAAGAGGTGACAATTCCTTCCCTTGACAATCTTGTCTGATTATATCGTCTGCCTTGACCTTTGGAAGAGTCTGCATCGTAAATGGAACATATTCTTCAATCCTGTTTCTCCTCAATTCATTCAATGCCGCCAATGCTTCAGACTCCTTTCCTTGATGATAGAGGCTTTCGGCCAAAATCAGTTGCAATTCTGCAGAACGCAGGCTGGCTCCCGGATATTTTGTATTTAGGCGATAACGGTCAAAGTTCAATCGATAACGGATATCTTTCTCTTTCTCAACAAACAGTTCAACAAATTTTCTGCTCAATGGTCTAGATCGAAGATAATTGACAGTACCGTTGTATTGTCCTTGTTTATCACTGTCAAAGATGATACTGCTCTTCATGATGACATTTCCTTTTCTGGCAATTTCTGACTCAATCATTTCCTTATAAGCATCACCAGAAATGAGAGGATACTTCTTAAGAAGTTCCCGAGCACTGATAGCAGCATTTTTCCAATCTCCTGTCCAAAAATAAGTCCTCGCCTTGAAGCCTTCCATCACATCGCTGTCAAAACGAAACATCGGATCATCAATAGAATGGGCAATAGCCTGTTCAAAATCAGAAATGCAAAGTTCCGCCGTCTGCGCGATGGTCGAGCGGATCGGCTTCGCTTCCATATCAAACTCTGTCACCAAAGGAACACCAAGTCCCTGCAGATTGCCAACGGCCGGTTCACAGAAATTTCTCAACAGATGATAATAGCAGACACCTCTCATGGCATAGGCGGTACCTATAACATTGCGAGCCATTTTGGACCCATCGTCTTTCATGTTTCCAAAAATAATATTGCAATCACGAATTATCCGATAGAGCCGTTCATAGTAATATTGCTTCCTAGACAACCCGTCTCCCACATAGAGAGGAATGTAACTTCCCTCCGGATATTTGGTCAAATTGGCATCCAAATTATCTGCATAACACTCCAAGTCACTGGACGTGGACACATTTCCCCAGATTATCTCTTCTCCATTGTCAATATCTTTCAAATGAGTGTTGAGCAAGGCAGAAAATTCTTCCGGCGTCTTGGGTATGGTCTTTCCATAAGGTTTGATATCCAAATAGGATGTACAAGAAACCAAAGACATTAAAATACTGCAAATCAAATATTTATATAGGTTCTTTTTCATCTCTTTCATATTTAAAAATTAATGGAAAGGCTAAAGGAATAGGTCCTTGCCTGAGGATAAACAGCCCCAGGAGTTTCCGGGTCCAAACCTTTGTATCCAGTAAAGGTATAGAGGTTGTTCATCATGAAACTAGCATATACACCAGCCAGATGCATCTTTCTCGTCCACTTGTCCGGAAGAGTCCAGTTCAGGGAAACGGAACTGATCTTCAGGTAGGACAAATCTTCCAACATGGAACTTCTGTTGATGGTATCTGAATTCAGCAGTTTGTTGGTCAGCAGTCCACCATTCGGGTCTGTCAGTTTAGGGCCATAGGCATCAATGATTCTCGGATAACCGTCTGTAATCGGATTGTCCGGAGTCCAACGATGGGTGACATCTTTGCGCGCATTCAGATAATAAGCATACAGGTCATTCTGTGAAGTCGGAACAATCTCATTGGTATTGTCCCCTACTTTTCCATGTCCAACAGGCGGCGTGATATTGTTGACAATCTTTCCTCCAATCGAATAGTTTCCCACAATATTGAGAGACACATTCTTGTAAGAGAAAGTCGTTGAGAATCCTCCATTCCATGGAGCATTCATGGTTCCGACATAGAACAAGTAGTTCTCGTATTTCCTATAGTCTGCCACATCCGAAATGACGGCATCCGGTCGCAGCTGATATTCATACAAGCCGGTTGTCGGATTGATTCCGTTCGGCTTGCCGGTAAAGATATGGCCCAATGGATAGCCGACAAAATACTGTTCACTGAGAGAACCAGTCGGAGAAGCATACTTGGTCAGCTCATTATAGTTATAGGAAACATTCGCCGCTACTCTCCAACGGAAATCACGGATACGGAGAATATCTGCACTCAACATCACTTCCACACCCTGGTTGATCTGCTCTGAAGTATTATAGGCCTGAACATCAAATCCTGTAGAAGTAGGAACTCTTACTTTGGTTACCTGGTCCAAGTTCTTGTTCTGATAATAGGACAATTCACCAGTGATTCTATCTGCCAAGAAGCCGAAATTCATACCTATGTTAAAAGTACGGTTCTTCTCCCATCTAAGGTTAGGATTCGGAGCGTTATAAATAAAGCCCATTCTATAGAAATCGAACTCTGATTTGCGGAATGTCGGCATATAATCCATAATCAGAACTGGATAGACCGATTTATTGACACCGCCGGTATATCCGAAACCAGCACGAAGACTCAGGGTACTCAACACGTTTGAAATTCCTTTCATCCAAGGTTCTTCATCCACATTCCAGGAGCCGCTGACTGACCAGTTTGCATTGAATTGCTGGTCACTTCCAAAATTATTGGAACCGTCGGAACGAATGGTCGCACTGGCAATGTACCGATTATTGTAATTGTAAGTCGCAGTGCCATAAAATGAGGCGAAAGCATCTTCCAACTTACTCTGTCCAGACAGGCCATCCATGATTTCCCCGAACTTGATCATTTTGTCGTAATCAATTTTTCCATCTGCATTCGGCTCAAACATAGGAGTAGAATGGTTACCTGTAACAGGATCATATCCATAACGTTTGGTCGTAATGCTACGCGAATAGGAACTTCTGATTTCTGAACCAGCAATTGCACTCACATTATGCTTCTCGGCGAAAGTTCTAGAAAAGTTGAACTGGCCTCTGAGAAGATAGGAAGTATTGACATTAGAGAATTGAGTAATGGAGCCATACACTCTCTTGGAATTGAAATAATCATTTTCGAACGGACGGTCCTGCCATGCGGCATAAGTATTCTTTCCATTGATGTTCTCGGACATGTCGCTGATGTACGAGAAGGAAGCCAATCCATTAAATGTCAATCCTTTCACAATATTGACCGTAGCATTCCCACGAATGTTCATGGAAGACGAAGTCGCCATACTGGAAGTTTCATCAATCTCCCGCATGATATTAAAACCATTGACCGGTTCCGGATAAACATATGTATTTCCATTTGCCTGAGCGATGGAGAAATAAGTTTCATCAGACTTGTAGGAACCGTCTTCATTATACGGCTTCTCATACGGATTGGCAAAATAGGCATAACGGAACATATCCACATTATTTGATGGCGCCAAAGACTTCATGTAGCTGAAATCTGTGGAAAGCCCCAGCTTGATCCATTTGGCCGGATTCATGTCCACTTTGGCATTGATGCTGTAATTTTCAGCACTCGTCTTCACCACCAGACCATTGTTTCTATTGAAACCTCCTGACACATAGTATGTAGTGCTTCCCGCTCCACCTGAAAGAGAGATATAATGACTAGTGGATATGGAATTTCTGAACAGCACATCAAACCAATCTGTCGACTCAGAAGCCAACCTCTCAATTTCAGCATCCTGTTCTGCCTTATTCATCCCCTTGAATCGCCCATAACCGGAACGTATCTGTCCCAACAAGCCTATGACAGGAATATTAGAACGGGTCTGGTTCATTGCAGGAACGGAAAATTCATTCCAAAGCTCCTGCTCCCAAGCCAATTTTTCTCTGGAATTCATAAGATTGGCATCACCCGAAGGCTTGGTCTGGATGGAAACAGAACCAGTATAGCTGACATGGGTCTTGCCGGCCTGACCTTTCTTGGTCGTGACGACAATGACACCACCAGCAGCCTGTGATCCATAGATAGCAGCAGCAGATGCGTCTTTTAAAACTGTAATGGATTCTATATCATTCGGATTGATATTGCCGATACCATTGGCATAGATACTTTCAAAATCACCAGACTTGATCTGGCTGCTGTTCATCATCGGAATATTCTTCTGTAGAGGAACACCGTCTACCACCCAAAGAGGTTCCGCATCACCAGTAATGGTATTTGTTCCACGGACACGCACACTGGCAGAAGAACCCGGACGGCCGGAAGTCATCTTGACAACCACGCCGGAGAGTTTGCCCTGAAGCAGCTGGTCCACACTTTTCAACGGAGAATCTTTCAGTTGCTTGGCATCCATCACAGCCACCGCCCCAGTTGCCTTCCGGATGTCTACCTGGGAGTAACCTGTGACGACCACCTGGTCCAAGGTGGAATGCTCCACCTTCATCACGACATTGTATTCGCTTTTGTCCACTTTCCATTCCACCGTTTCGAAACCGATGAAACTGAAATTGATGACAGACCCTTTCTTGACAGTGATGCTGTAATCGCCATCATAGCCGGTCACTACTCCGATCTTGGTCCCCGGCACCATGACGGCGACTCCGGTGAGAGGCAGTCCCTCTCCATCAGTCACCACTCCCGAGACCTTGATTTCTCCCTGAGCAAAAACAGGAAGGACAGAGGCCAGCATCACGAAGAAGATGGCCAATGCATAGATGAGTCCTTTACGTTCCTTCATAGCTTATCAGTTATGATTTATAATATTTATATCTTTTTGCGGAAGTCCCAACAGGTTTTCCACGAAATAATATCTGAGCACATTGGTATAATAGGAAGGGGTACCCAAGCTGTGGTCCGTCCCCGGAATGACCAACATGTCAAACCGTTTTCCTGCCTTGATCAGGGCATGTGCCAGACGCATGGTATTGGCAGGATGGACATTGTTGTCCATGTCTCCGGTAATGAGCAGCAATTTTCCTTTCAGATTGCCGGCCAGTTCGATATTGGTCGGAATCTTGCACTCAAAGGCAGGTTTGCCGTCTTTGCCCGCAACTCGGTGCACTCCATGGAAAGATTCTCCCCACCATTGCGTATAAATGTTGTTGTCATGATTACCAGATGCCGCGACACCGGCCTTATAGAAATCAGGACGGGTCAGCATGGCGGCCGCCGCCATGAAACCACCTCCAGAATGACCATAGATTCCTACCCGATCCAAATCACCTGGATAACGCTGTGCCACCTGTTGGATTACTGCATAATTGTCATCCAAAGCGTAATCTCTCAAATTGCCATAACCGAAATTGTAAAAATCCCGGCCACGATGGGGATTACTTCCCCTATATGACACATTCACGACAATGAATCCCAACTGAGCGAGGCTGTGATTATAGTTATCATCCAATGAAAATTCTCTCGGAACCAAATCCATTTGAGGTCCAGGATAGACATCCGTGATGATCGGATATTTCCTGCCAGGTTCCATCTCAAATGGAAGGTAAACGACACCATACAGTTTAGTAACAGAATCGGCCGCCATAAATTCCACCACTTCCGGATATTTCCAGCCACATTTTTCCAGTTCGCTCACATCCGCAGACGGCAGTTCATAGAGGACTCGTCCCTTCATGTCACAAATCTGATGTCGCGGTGCCATATCCATCCGAGAATATTTATCAAAAATGTATTTCTTCTCAGGGGACAGTTCAATACAATGCGTTCCATTTCCTGGAGTCAACAACACCGGTTCAAATTTTCCATCAATGGATCCTTTGTAGAAATAGCGGTAATCCGGATTGACTGCAGGATTGGCCCCATACCCCTCGAAGATGAATGTACGGGCAGCCGTGTCGATGCTATGCACGGCACCGGACACAAATTCCTGTTTCATGACCGGATTCAGGAGACGACCGTCCTGGTCATAGTGATAGAACTTTCCCTTACCTGTCCTTTCTGACCACCACAGGATGTCCTTGCCCTCATTGAGAACATGGAATGACATCATCATCTCGTTGAAATGAGGCTTGCATTCCTCTGTGATGATGTTCCGGACTTCTCCATTGCGCAAATCGACCCGAAACAATTCCAAGGTGTCCCGCTGACGGTTGGAAGCCATCAGATAGACATAATCCCCGCTTTGGCAATATTGTCCGAAACGTGGAAGATACATTTCCTGGTCTTTGTATTTTTCCAGTTCCGTCAATCTTCTGAAACTTCGCTGGTCAGCATCTACATAATAGAAATCATACCTGAAGACAGCTGTATCCCCCGGCATCGGGAACAGATAGGTCTTGGGCTCCGGACGTTCAGACAGATTGTCCACCAAGGTCAGTGAACCGACATTGCGACAATCTTTCCGGTGACCGATGAAATGATGGCCCTTCTTCTGCCACATTCCCTGCACAGATATTTCCGCCTTGCTCTTCTCCGGGCCCGTCCCCTTCAATCCATAACTGTGGTCCTTTTCCCCATCAGAGGTCAAACAGACCAGACTGTCGTCAACCCCCAGACAAAGCTGGTTGTCCACACAGACCATACGATACAGACTGTCCTGAGAATATCTCCAGTTATGGCCCGGATACCTGTTACCCTTTCCGGCATAGGAATCATCGGTCTCGGACCATTCTTCCTTCCGCCAATTATAGCAATAATGTTTCTTGCCCTTATCTACATAGAAACGGCTGATATCCTGCTCGTCAAAATGAATATTGTACAAACCCAAATTAAGTTTGGCTTCTTTCTTCCCGTCCGTTCCTGACGGAAACCTGGACATGATTTCCGAATCTTTGTAAACCAATGATTTTTTCCAGTTGCGGGAATCGACCAGCCAGACTATTTCATCTCCATCCTTCTGTTTTTCTGAAAAATAAAGATACCGATCATGCTTTCCGGTCCATTTTACTGTAAAATAAGAATTCCTCACTTTGTAATGCAGAGAATCACGTTCAAAAACCTCTGCCCTGTCCATATAAGATTGAGCAGACGCTAAAGACATCAAGCTAACAATCAAACAGATAACACTCAATAATTTTTTCATCATCAAAGACTGACTTAAATACTTGGCTTACTAAATTCAGTTTACCAAGATAACAATTTCAGACAGTAATCTATTCAAATTGGGAAAAACTTGCATTACAAAGTGAAAATAATACAAAAAAAACCTCGTATTGGACATTCTTTCCACTCACTCCTCTAGTCTTTGACTATCTTGATTGACAGTTCATACAACAGATAGATTGGCAGAAAAACCACCATCAAGGTGAATGGATCGCCAGAAGGCGTAATCATGGCAGAGAGAATCATTATCACAACGATCGCGTGCTTGCGATAAGTACGCAAAAAAGATTTGCTGATCAGCCCCAGTTTGGACAGAACCCAAGCGAGCAGAGGCAGTTCAAAGACCACTCCCATGACAACAATCAGCATGAAGAACATGCCCATGTAAGAACCCAGATTGATCTGGTTCACGATTTCATTGCCCAGCGTATATTGGGTCAGGAAGCGGAAAGTCAGTGGAAATACCAGCACATAGCCGACAGCGCATCCCAAATAGAACATAATAGTGCTGAACGAGAAGGCAATCCGGACGCTTTTCTTCTCGTTCGGGAAAAGAGCCGGACAGATGAATTTCCACAGTTCATAGACCATGTAGGGGAAAGCGACCACCAAAGCGAAATAGAAAGAAGTGCTCATATGGGTCATGAATTGAGACGCGACATGAATGTTGATGATATCAACGGAGAAGCCGCTGTCACCGAAATCCGGTACAAAAGGCAGTTTTCCCAGTGCCGCGAAGCATTTGTACAGGAAAAAATCAGAAGAAGTCGGTCCCAAGACAAAGGGGTCGAAGATATAAGGCATGGCAATAAACCAGCCCACAAAAGCGACCAGCAGGAAGATAAGGACATGAAACAATGTCATTCTGAGTTCATCAAGATGATCCCAGAATGACATATTCTTCTCATTTCCAGACATTTCCATTCTACTTCTCTTCTTCTTTCTTGGAAGTGTTTTCCTTCTCCTCAATTAATGGTTTGTTGATTTCGTTCTCCACTTCATTGATTCCTTCCTTGAAACTCTTCACGCCTTTGCCAAGGCCTTTCATCAATTCAGGAATTTTCTTTCCTCCGAAAAGAAGCAGGATAATCAGGGCGATTATAAGAATCTCGCCCCATCCCAGATTTCCCAAGAACAACAGATTATGCATGATCATCTTATTTTAATGTTATTCCAAATATAATTACTTTCGACTTCGAATTTAATAAAATAATTTAAATTCATTGAAAAAAATGGACAAGATATCCAATTGAAGAATCTCTTGTCCATTTTTCAATCTGACATAACTGCCTTGCAGCCACGACGTTCTATCTCCTGGAGAAAGAATAAGGCTGATCCTCTACCTGGCCGCCTCTATTCTTGTTTGGTACAGGAGCCATCTTGTAATCAAGTTGGGCTCCTTCCAGCAGATCGGCATGTTCGATAAAGTTTCTGGTCCAGTTCTTTCCATTCAACTGGAGCTGTTCCACATAGAAATTCTCATCACTGTTGTCCGGCGCATCAATCTTCACGGTACGGCCGTTGGCAAGATTCAACTTCACATGATGGAACAGAGGTGTTCCGAGAGCATACTGGTTGCTGCCAGGGCAGACAGGATAGAATCCGAGAGCGGAGAACACATACCAGGCAGATGTCTGGCCATTGTCCTCATCTCCGCAATATCCGTCAAAATTGGCGTTGTACATCTTCTCCATCACTTCACGGATACGCGCTTGACCCTTCCAGGGCTGGTCGGACCAGTCATACATATAGAGGAGATGCTGGATTGGCTGGTTTCCGTGAGCATAGTTGCCCATATTCATCACCTGCATCTCTCGGATCTCGTGGATAGGAAAACCATAGTAGCTGTCATCAAATACAGGAGGGATGTTGAAGATATCATCCAACATCTTCACATAGGCGTCATTGCCACCCATCAGAGCGGCCAGACCTGCAGGATCATGGAAGACGGACCAGGTGTAATGGAGACTGTTGCCCTCTGTAAAGTCACCGCCCCATTTGAGCGGATTGAACTTCTTATCAAAAGAACCGTCCTCGTTCCTTCCGGACATCAGTTTGAATTCTTTATGGAACAGATTCTGATAGTTCATGGCAGACTTGGCGTAAGGAGCAATTTCCTCTTCACTCTTGCCGAGGGCCTTGCCAAGTTGCCAGATGCACCAGTCATCATAAGCATATTCAAGCGTACGGGCAGCGCTCTCGTTGATGCCGACATTGCGCGGCACATAGCCGAGACAGTCATAGTATTCCCAGCCAAGCCGACCTGTCGAACTGACGGCAGGATGCACTTTGTGCGCACCGGAAACGACGGCTTTCCACAAGGTCTCGATATCATAGCCTCTGATTCCCTTCATATAAGCATCTGCCACGATGGATGCGGAGTTGTTGCCGACCATGCAGCCCCTGTGGCCAGGGCTTGCCCACTCTGGAAGGAAACCACTCTCGAGATAATCGTTCACGAGGCCGGCCTGCATTTTTTCCGCCATTTCAGGATAGAGCAGGTTCACCAATGGGAACAGGCTTCTGAACGTATCCCAGAAACCGGTATCAGTAAACATATAGCCAGGAAGAACTTCTCCGTTGAAGGGACTGTAATGTACCGGTTTGTCTTCTGCATCCATTTCATAGAAGCTGCGAGGGAAGAGGACAGAGCGGTACAAGGCGGAATAGAATGTCCTGAGATGGCCGCTATTGTTGTCTGCAACCTCCACTCTGCCCAAGACCTTGTTCCATTCTTTGCGGACACATTCTTTGACCTCGTCAAAGTCTTTTCCCTGCACTTCCTTCAGATTCCGCTCTGCCTGCTCCAGGCTGATGAATGAAGAAGCCACCTTGAAATTGACTTCCTGGCCTCTCCTGGTCTGGAAACCGACCACTGCATGAGCATGGTCCGCTGTCAATTCCAACTTGTTCTCTAGATTTCGTCCGTCCATAGTCTTGCTGTAAGTGAATGGAGTGTCGGAAACCAAGACAAACCAGTTCTTGAAATTATCAGGGACTCCTCCTGAATTGCGGGTAGTATAACCGACAATCTTATTTTCCGAAGGGACGATCTTGACATAGGAACCATTATCAAAGGCATCCAATACCAGATAGGACATTTCCTTTTCAGGATAAGTCATACGGAAAGCTGCAGCCCGGGAAGTGGCACTCATCTCGGCAACTACATCATGGTCTGCCAGATAGACAGAATAATAATAAGGTTTTGCAACCTCTGCCTTGTGGGAGAACCAGCTCTGTCTGGACTCTTCATCAAAATTTTCTCCGTTTGTCACAGGCATGATGGAGAATTGGCCGTAGTCATTGATCCATGGACTCGGCTGGTGTGTCTGCTTGAGGCCTCTCATCTGATGGGCAGAATAGGTATAGGTCCAGCCATCTCCCATCTTGCCGGTCTGCGGAGTCCAGAAGTTCATTCCCCAAGGAGAGGCTACTGCCGGATAGGTGTTGCCTGTAGACAAAGCGAATGAGGAAGCGGTTCCGACCAGAATATTGACATATTCTACCGGATCCTGTTCATACCGCAAACTTTCCCTACAGGAAGAGCAGCTTGAAAACAATACTCCCAAAAGCATTGCACTGGCAGAAAATACTACTGATTTCTTCATGATGATGTGACAAAAATTATGTGTTGCGACTAATTATTTCTACAAAGTCCAGCTAAAAGGATTCACCTTGTACTGCTGCATTGAAGGCAGGACTGGACTGCATGCTGAATTCACAACCGCAATACAACTGGTTATAGAAGTCCATTTCCTTGATGATCTGCCCCCTGCGCTCCTGAAGTCCACCTTTCCGCCAATTCTGGTCCCACCAGATGACATCTGGAAAAAGACTGCAGGCATATTCTCCTGCCACATTGATCTGATCAAGATTTTTCCAACGGGAAGAAGCCAATGTAGTTGTCAATACACGAATACCGTGTTCCTGAGCATAACGGGCAGCCCTCTCCAGACGGAAACGGAAACATTGGAAACACCTCTTGCCTCGCTCCGGTTCATTTTCCAAGGAACGGGCGATACATTTCCATTCTTCATGGTCGTATTGATCCTCAACGATTTCCACTCCATTGACAAGTGAATAACGCTGACATTCATTTTTTCTCTTAAGATATTCTTCCTCCGGATAAATGTTGGAATTGCTGTAGAATATGACTGGACGCAGGCCCTGTTTCAACATGATTTCGATGATTGCTGAAGAGCATGGAGCGCAACAGGTATGGAGCAGCACTTTCGTCTCTCCTCCCGGAACTTCCAAGTGAAAATTATGTCCTCTATTCCTTTTCATACACTATCTTGACCTCTCCAGCAAGCCGACTTTCTTCTGCCTTGAAGCACAACAAATGGCTGTCGATCGCATCATGGATGGAGCTCTTCAACGGATGTTCCGGATTGTGGACAGATTCCAACAAATCCTCAATAACCGCAAAATCGGCATTGCTATGCAAAGGTAACTTATTTATTTCAGTAAAATCATAAAATTCAGGTTTATTGCCATTGAAATGTCTCACCTCAATGGTATTCCCGTCAGCGAAAATTTCCCCACATGCGCAGTTGATTCTCAGGCGGCGGCCGTCTTCTCGAGTCATGGACACCATCGTGATATCCACCAAAACCCCATCGGTCGTGTCGAAACTGGTTATCTGATTGTCCATGACATCATTGCCGCAACGGAAGACACAGCGGCCGAAACGTCCGCTTCTGAGTTCTTCCTCAATCACTTCCTTCCGGGTTTGTCCTTCAGATACAACGAAGTTGTCAATCCACACTTTTCTGCGGCGATACATTTCCACCGCAGAAAAAGGACAGTTCTTTTCCACCGGACAGGTAATGCAGCGGTCGGTGCTGTTTTCCGGCACATTTTCCGGACAGAACCACCTCAAAGAGCCGAATGAAGACACCCGAATCGGCCGGCTATCCAGCAGCCACAGAAGGATGTCCACATCATGACAGCATTTGGACAGAAAGATGGGGGTCGTATCTTCCGCCACGCCCCATGGTCCCCTCACATAAGTGTGCATCATACGGTCCAGACCGACATCAATCGTATGGTGGATGGAAATGATCTTGCCCAGATTGCTCTGGCAGAGAATCTCCTTCAGTTTCTTGAAATAAGGATGGAAACGCAGCACATAGCAGACTGCCACCTTCACGCCGGCTGCCCGTGCAGCCTCATCAATGAGCCGGCACTCTTCCTCCGTCTGCGCAATCGGCTTTTCCAGCAACACGTGATAACCATGTGAAATGGCTGACATACATTGATGGAAATGAAGACAATCTGGAGTTCCGACAATCACCACATCAATGTCCCTCTTCTGCCGGAAGAACTCTTCCGCAGAAGCGAAACAGTTTTCCTCCGGAAGCCCATACTCCATTTGAGCGTCTTCCAGACGTTTCGGACTGTTCTCCACTATCATTTCCAGTTTGCAGGACTCCGGATGGGCAGTCACATATTTCAAATACTTCCGGGTACGGTTTCCGACACCAAGAGCGGCTATTTTCAGAACTTTCAGGTTATTCATCTGGCTACCAACTTTGAGATTCTGCCACAAAAGATATTGCAGCAGAATCTCAAATTTAACAATAAATTTCAAAATACATTGAAATGTCCCTTCCTACTGTTTGTCCCCCAAATCGAGGATTCGCACATTTCTAAGTTTCAGACCGGCACCATGACCACAGAAGGAGACATAGCCTTTCTTGTTGAACATGCCCGGATGATTCCTCTTGTCAACGATATATGGATTGTATGTGCTGCCGTCCGGTGCCACATTATGGCCCTTGCAGGCTTTTCTGACATTGGCATTGACAATCACCTCTCCGTTCACAGTCACCGTGATGTGGTCACCTTCCACTCTGATTTCTTCGGTACTCCATTCTCCCAGAGGTTTGTGGACAATTCTCTTGGCAGGCACCACTCCGTAGACAGAACCGTGCACCTGATAAGGATTGAGTCCCACATAGACCGGATCGTCGTGATCCAGAATCTGGACCTCGCACATTGCATCGAACGCAGCGTCCACTCCCATTGGGGTACGGATACCGACTCCGTTGTTCACAGCCGGCTTGAGGAAACAGAATTCAAAACGGAAGACGAAGTTGCGGTATTCCTTCTTGGTGTAGAGGTTGCCGGTGGAGCCATAGTTGGCAGATACCAGGATGGCACCATTGACTGGAGTGTATCCCTCCTTGTCTCCCTGCCATTTGTCCAGGTCGGTTCCATCAAACAGCACTTCGAAACCCTGTGCCTTCTCTTCTGCGCTCAATTCAAATTTTGGAGACGGTTCAGATTCCACCAGCACCTTCTTGAGCTGGTCGACAGCATAGCCGTCATCGGCAGAACCTGCCCTTTCAAAAATCTTGATCGCTTTCTCCAGATTGCTCTTCAGAGCTGCATAGTCAATTTCCTCCTTGGTGGTTGCGACAATGTTCTTGACAGCCATTGCTGCAGCATAGGCCGTTTCCTCATTGTCCAGATATCTGCCGGCGAGAAGGAATGCCTTCATGGTCGGGATGGCAGAAATGGCATTGATGATCTTGTTCTTCACCTGAGAAGACTGCGCCAATTCCATGGCACCTGCCAAAGCGAATCTCTTGACATCCACATTCGGTTCATGATATTCCACCAGTCCGACATATCTCGGAAGAACCTGGTCGGCGAGTTCCGGATGTTTTCTGGCAATCTCCAGAAGAACCGGAGCGGCCTTGTAATTGTTGATTTGGGTAAGACTTGCCAAAGCAGCCTGCTCTCCGGCATTGTATGCGGCATAGAGTTCATTGACTGCCGCATCGGTATTGGTTTCTGCCAGAACAGGATAGAAATTGGATTTCTCGGCAGTCTGAGCCATCAGTCCAGTGACCATCTCATATCGGTTCTCTGCAGAAAGATTGCGGAGCGCTTCTGAAAAAGCGTTCTGGAGCAGCGCTACCTGTTCTCCCTCGGCTTCTTCCAGCAAAGAACCCAGTTGCTCGATGTCCCCTTCTCCTACCAGACCGCTCAGATTCTGGAGAGCGGCAGCAGACAGCTTGTCATCAGACAAAGCCGCGAAAGCGATTGGAGCGAACAAAGTCATTTTCCGGATGGAGGCAAGCTGCAACAGACCTTCCTTGGTCAGAATGGAGGTCGTTTCCTGATAAGCCTTGACAGCAAGCTGTTCCAAGTCCAGACCTTTGACCGCCTTCAATGCGGCCAAAGCGGCAGGAGTGTTCTCGCCACCCAACTGGTTGATGACGGCCAATACGGTTTCTTCCGTACCCAATTTGCCGGCAGCGGCAATGGCCGCCTGTGCCAGTTCACCCTGTCCTGAAAGAACAGAAAGAACCAGATCAGCGGACTGGGTCAGCTGATGGTTTCCAATCCAGTTGACCAGATCCGTCTTGCATTCGTCATTTGCGGAAGAGAAGCTCTTGGCAACAACTTTTTCGACTTTCTCTACACCGAACATTTCGGTAGCATCGTTCAGCACGACATTGCGATAAGGTCTGTTCTCGTCTTTCAGCGCTTTCTTCAAAAGTTTCAGACCGCCTTTCTCTCCTTTCTGCTCCATTTGGATACGCGCAGCGTGCATCTTCAGATGAGGCACTCCAGACTTCATCAGGTAAGATGCGCCTTTGGCGGCCGCTTTGACATTTCCCGAATGGGAGAGACGGTCCACCAGTACGGCGTAGTCGTAGAGAGATTCTTCTTTGAGGATTTCCAGTGAAGCCTCGGTGCCCATGCTGCCCAAAGTCATGCAGACAGCGGCATGCTGGTCTTCATTCAGTTCTCCGGTTTCCAGCCAGCCGACCAGTACCGGTTCCAGTCCAACGAGGTCGAGGGTGGCGACACTTCTTGCAAGCAGCGCTTTCTCTACCTTGCCGGCCTGGGCGAGTTCGAGGATAGCCTCTCTGCCGCCTTCCACTTCTTCCAGCACGGCCAGTGCCAATGGGGAAAGTTTCGGTTCAGAGATGCAGGACTTCATCAGTTCCACATTCTTTCCAGAAGAGACATAACGCAACTGTCTGAGGAAGAATGCCTTGTTGTCCAGATCACGGCAGCTGGCAATGGCGTGGGAAAGTCCGAGATTGACCTGTTCCTTGTAGCATTCCGCATCGCTGGCATAGGTAACCAGTCCTGCCACTGCATATTGCAGCAGGTTGTTCTTGCCCTCTGACAATGGCTTGAACATGGAAGCGAGCACTTCCACAGAACGAGGAGCCGATTTGGCAAGGTCCTCGAAGTTGGTCTCAAAATCACTGCCGGATTGAGCAGGAAGCTGGGCGAGCACATCTGCGACAATGGTCTCGACAGTCCTCTGACGTGCATCCTGTCCATAGACGGCCAACGTCATGAACAGGCACAAAACGATCGATAATATCTTTTTCATATTCTATACCTCTTGATTATAACATGTATGAAGCCCATGGTGAACGCATCGGCTGGTTGATCAGCTGGTTGGCGGCATCATCGCCGATGAAGCGCTGGGTCTTCGGATCAAAATTCAATGTCCTGCCTAAACGCAATGCGCATGAACCCATATTGACGACAGTACAGCTGTGGTGGCCGATCACCTCGTCCAGAGCGAACTTCTGACGGTTCTTGATACACTCTATGAAATCGGTATGGCGCGGTGCCGGATCCGGCATTTCAGACAACTTGTACATGATGTCCGGGATGGTGCACTCGAAGCCTTTGTAGACTTTGCCTTTCGGCCCTTCGATATATGGCACTTTTCCTTGGCTCTCAAAGCCTTCGCCCTCCAGGATAATCTTGCAGCCATCCTCGTAGGTGTAGGTGATGGATCTCCAGATGCCGACGGCGTCGGAATGCTGCTCAGGCGCATCCACCTCCACTTTGACAGGGAAGGTGTCATCCTTGCCCAGAATATACTGGACAGGGTCGATATAATGCTGTCCCATGTCTCCCAGTCCGCCACTCTCGTAATCCCAATAACCACGGAAAGTGGAATGTACCCTATGCGGATGGTATGGCTTGTAAGGGGCAGGTCCCAACCACATGTCATAGTCCAATTCCTCCGGTATCGGCTGCGGCACCAGATTCTCCTTTCCCGTCCAGAAGAACTTCCATGCGAAACCGGTTGCACCGGAAATCCGGACCGTCAGAGGCCAACCGAGCAGACCGCTTTCAACCAATTTCTTCAACGGTTCCACGGTCGTGCCCAGACCATAGAAAGTATCCTTGAATCGGAACCAGGTATCCAGTCGGAAAATGTTTCCATTCTCCTTGATCACCTCCACCAGCTTCTGGCCTTCGCCAATCGTCCTGGTCATCGGCTTTTCACAGAAAATGTCTTTTCCGGCACGGGCTGCCTCCACTGCCATGATTCCATGCCAGTGAGACGGAGTCGCAATATGAACAACATCAACATTGGGATCATGGACCAGATCACGCCAGTCCGAGTAAGTCTGAGGCTGTATATTCCATCTTTCCTTGGCGGCATTGACAGCTCCGGACAAATGGTTCCTGTCCACATCACACAAGGCGACCAGACGGCAAGACGGATCATTTGAAAAATGAAGGTTCGTCATACCGATGCCACCCGTTCCGATAATTCCTTTGGTCAACTGGTCACTTGGAGCAACATATTTCTTGTTCCCCATAGCCCCCAGGACCTGTCTCGGGAGGATGGTGAACATACCAATCCCCAATCCCGCTTTCTTCAGAAAGTCTCTTCTTGATTGTCCCATATTGTTATATCAGTTAATTAGTATTAGTCTTTGCGGTCTTTCCGTAACTTGACAAATATATTAAAATATTTCCATAACACATACGGTTGTTATTAATAAATTTTAACATGGAACTCTGAACATATTTCTGTACATTTGCATGACTTAACACACGGTGTTTCATGAATTATGAATTGGAAATATGTGCCAACTCTGTTGCCAGCTGCATTGAGGCAGAAAAAGGAGGTGCGACTAGAGTGGAATTGTGCATGGGGATCCCAGAAGGAGGCACCACCCCGTCTGCCGGCATGATCACAGAAGCCCTCAAGGCTATCTCCATTCCCGTACATGTCATCATCCGCCCGAGAAGCGGAGACTTTCACTACAATGAAGAAGAATTGAGAGAAATGATCTACGACATCCAGCTGGCAAAAAAACTGGGTGCTCACGGAGTCGTATTCGGCTGTCTTGATCCGGAAGGCGAATATGACCAGCAGGCCAACCGATTGCTGCTCAAAGCGGCTGAAGGGATGCAGATCACTTTCCACAGGGCTTTTGATGTCTGCAGAGACCCGCACAAGATGCTGGAGACTCTGATTTCAGAAGGTGGATTTACCCGCATCCTCACCAGCGGCTGCGCTCCGACGGCACCGGAAGGGGCGCCAATGATCCGCTCTCTGGTCAAGGAGGCACATGGACGAATCGGCATCATGGCAGGCAGCGGCGTCAGACCGAGTAACCTGGAAGAACTCATCCGGGAGAGCGGAGCCAACCAGTTCCATTCTTCCCTGCGGACCAGCGTTCCCGGCCATATGACCTTCCGCAGAAAGGAGGTGAGCATGGGCGGTTCCGTCCAGATTGACGAATTCTCCAACCAGATCACTTCCGCCCAGCTGGTAAAGACTACCGTGGATATTCTCTCTCAGAATTTCTGAATACTCAACACCTGTCTGCTCTTGTCCCATACCCATAACTGTGTATATATTATTGTATACAATTCAAAATATGCTCTCTTTTTTGGAAAGAAAAACGAACAACCGTAAATTGCTTTGTCAATATATAAACAGCAAATCAATTTTATTATAAATACGCCAAATGAAATTATCAGATCTCAAAACCGGTGAAAAAGCTATTATCGTCAAAGTGAACGGACATGGCAGCTTCAGAAAGAGATTGATCGAAATGGGATTCATTGCAGGAAAACGTATCACCACCATCCTCAATGCTCCTTTGAAAGATCCTATTGAATACGAAATATTGGGCTACAGGCTCTCTATCCGCAGAGAAGAAGCAAAAATGATTGACATCATCAGCGAAGAAGAAGCAAAGAACACTCTGCAGCAGGAAACAGATTCCATGCAAATTTATGAAGATGATGGGGACGACGAGGCCATGCTCAACGAAAGGATGAAAAAACTGGCCAAAGAACACAACCACATCATCCGTGTCGCTCTGGTCGGCAATCCAAACTGTGGAAAGACCTCACTGTTCAATCTGGCATCAGGTGCCCATGAGCATGTCGGGAATTATAGTGGAGTCACAGTCGATGCCAAAGAAGGAAAATTCGAATACAAGGGCTACACTTTCATTCTGGTAGACCTGCCAGGCACCTACTCCCTATCCGCCTACAGTCCGGAAGAACTCTATGTAAGGAACAATCTGGTCAATGACGTTCCTGACGTAGTCATCAATGTAGTGGACGCCTCCAACTTGGAAAGGAACCTTTATCTGACCACTCAACTCATTGACATGAACTTAAGGGTGATCATGGCTCTGAATATCTACGATGAACTGCAGAAGAAAGGCGACAAGATTGACCTTGAGCAATTCAGCCATCTGATCGGCATGCCGGTATGCCCTACTGTGTGCAGAGAAGGAAAAGGTGTGGACGAACTGTTCGACACCGTTATCGCAGTGTACAACAACACCGACAATAACCGCTCACGGCACATTCATGTCTGGCATGGAAAAGAGATGGAAGAGAGCATCAGCCGCATTAAGGGCCTCCTCAACCAGAACAAGGACCTCTATGTAAAATATTCCACCCGATACCTGTCCATCAAATATCTGGAATGTGACAGCGAGATTGAGAATTTAGTGGAAAGTCTTCCCAACCGGGACGAACTCATCGCAGCCCGCCTGGAAGAGCACAAAAAGATGGAGGATCTGCTCCACTCCAATACAGAATCTGCTATTGTAGATGCGAAATATGGATTTATCCAAGGTCTGCTGAAAGAGACCTACACACTCAATACAACCCAAAAAACAAAAAAGACACTTACGGACAAAATCGATGCGATTGTCACCAATAAATGGTTGGCCTTCCCAATCTTCATTCTCCTCCTCTATGTCATGTTTCAGGCCACTTTTTCCATCGGAGCTTATCCTCAAGACTGGATCAATGACCTTGTGGGAATCATAGGAGATTTCGTTAATAAATATATGATGGACGGATGGTTCAAAGACATGATCATAGATGGTGTCATTGCCGGTGTCGGCAGTGTGCTCATCTTCCTTCCGAACATCCTGATCCTCTATTTCTTCATTTCCTTGATGGAAGATTCCGGCTATATGGCAAGAGCGGCCTTCATCATTGACAAGCTCATGCACAAGATCGGCCTGCATGGAAAATCATTCATTCCTATGGTGATGGGCTTCGGATGCAATGTGCCTGCCATCATGGCCACAAGAACCATTGAAAACCAGAAAAGCCGCTTCATCACCATGGCAGTCGTTCCTTTCATGTCTTGTGCAGGAAGACTTCCTATCTTCGTTCTGCTGATCGGAGCCTTCTTCCCGAACCACGGAGCATTGACCCTGCTAGGAATCTATCTCTTCGGCATCCTCATCGGCATCGCGACTGCCGGTATCCTCGGACACTTCATCAAAGAAGACGACCTGCCATTTGTCATGGAGCTTCCTCCTTACAGGATTCCGACAGGAAAAGCCATCTGGAGACATACTTGGGAAAAAGGCAAGCAATACCTGCAGAAAATGGCCACCACCATCCTGCTTGCATCCATTGTCATATGGTTCCTTGGCTATTTCCCTAAAAATGACCAGCTCATTGAATGTCAGGACAACTATGCAGCCGTTTCAGAACAGCTGGCAAGCGCCAATATCCTTTCAACAGACAAAACATTGGCCGACCATCTCAGTATGGACGAACTTAAAATAGAAAAAGCAGATCTGGCCCTCCAAATTGATTCCCTCTACAAACTGCAACAGGAAAATTCCATTATCGGAGTCATGGGAAAAGCCATCACCCCTATCATGGAGCCTATCGGATTTGACTGGAAGATGACCGTCGGAATGCTTACTGGAATTGCAGCAAAAGAATTAGTAGTAAGCACATTAGGTGTCATGTATTCCCAAGGATCCAAGATTTCTGAAGGGCAGGAATTGCAAGAAGATTCACAACTTCATATGGCACTGACAGAACACATCTCCATCCCGGCAGCCATCGCATTCATGATTTTTTTACTACTCTATTTTCCATGCATTGCCACATTCATAGCCATCAAGAATGAATCCGGAAAATGGAGCACGGCCATTTGGTGTTGCGTCTATACGATGATAGTCGCTTGGGCATTCGCCTTCACAGCCTACCACATCGCAGGACTTTTTGTCTGACATTGACAATCTATTCCAATTTCAAATAGCATAAAGGTGGAATAAAACCCACCTTTATGCTATTTTTAATATATACCGACCAAAGAAAATTAAAAATATTTAATATATCAATGCATTTATGTAAAATATTATAGTATATTAGCCGAACAATAACACTATAGACAAAATAACAGGCAAAATCTTCTGACCTTGCCAACATTCAACACAAATTATGACAAAAAACGGTATTTTCCAAAACTGTTTGCTGTTTGTGATTGTTGCCGGACTTGTCCTGAGCCCTGATGCCGATGCAAACGTTCCGGAATCCAAAACCGGCACAGTCCCAATGCGTAACACAGCAAACCTCGTTTCTTCCCGACAGCAGGATTTTGTTGTCAAAGGAAGAATCACTTCCTCCGACGGGCAACCCATCATCGGAGCAGTTGTCCTTCTCAAAGATACCCTCATCGGTGTATCGACAGACGAGAACGGCAATTACGAACTTACGGTTCCATCCAAATACAGAAACACCTCCCTTGTCATTTCTGCACTCGGCTATGATGATAAAGAAATGAAAATTGGAGAAAAACGTGCCATCAATATCGTCATGGATGACAACATCTCACAATTGGACGAAGTGGTCGTAGTCGGATATGGTACCCAAAAGAAAGAATTTGTCCTGGGTTCCGTTTCTCAGGTGACTTCCAAAGAACTGCTCAAGGCTCCGGCAACCAATGTCTCCAACATGATTGCCGGAAAGCTCTCAGGTGTAACTGCCATCCAGACTTCAGGAGAACCTGGTGCCGATGGCTCCAACATCCTGATCCGAGGTCTGTCCACGTATAAAGGTTCCGGTCCTCTCTATATCATCGACGGTATGGAAGCCGGCTCCATGGCCGGTCTCAACCCGAACGATATCGAATCCATTTCCATCTTGAAAGATGCAGCGACTGCCGCTATCTATGGTGTGAAAGGCGGTAACGGCGTCATCCTGATCACCACCAAATCCGGTAGCCAGAGTGACCATGCCACCATTTCCTATGATGGTTCCACCACCTTCACCAAGAACACCCGAATGGCAGAACTTCTAGATGCAGAAGGCTACATCTATTGGGACAACAAAGCGAGAGAACTGGACGGAGAAAACCCTCGATGGACTCCTGAAAAAATCCAGCGGCTCAAAGACGACGGAATTTACAAAGACACTGACTATCTGGGACTTATCTTCAAGAATCATGGTTTCCTCCAGCAACACAACTTATCTGCACAAGGTGGCAACCGGAAATTCAAATATTTCTCCAGTATCGGTTACATGAACCAGGACGGTATCTTGAAAGGGACCGGCTTCGAAAGATACAATGTCAGAGGCAACATTGACGCCACTCTTGCCAAGGGTCTGAAATATACCGTCAATCTTTCCGGAAGATATTCCAAGAAATATTCCTCTCCTCTTTCTACAGGAGTCCAGGCTTGGGCAAACCCTATCACGACAGCGTTCAACGCCCTGCCAATGCTGACCAACGAATACAAGGGACTTCCTCTGGGCTATTCACATGGTTCAGGTACCCACAGCAGCCCAGACGCCCAATTGAATGAAACCGGATTTTCCAATACAGAAGGTTATGAGTTCAATGGCAGAACCAGTCTGGAATATGATTTCTCCTCTATCAGAGCCCTGAAAGGTCTGAAACTTTCCTTCTTCGCCGGCTACGATTTCAACTATGCCATGACCCGTACTCTGACCAAAAACTTTGAGCTGTACAGCTACAACCTGAAGACAGGAGACATCACCAAGACCATGTGCTCAGAATACAATGCCAAGACTTTTGCAAAAGGCATCAGCCATTATTGGAGATACAATATCCGTCCACAGATCTCTTACGACAGAGCCTTCGGCAAACACACCATTTCTGCCCTGGCTTTGTTTGAGAAGACCAAATATCATTCTGAAGGAATGTGGGCATACAAGAGAGGCTTCGTTGCTGACAACCCTATGGACATTGACAGAGGTCAGGAAGTTCCGAACCCTCCAAGCGGAAGCCACGGAGATTCCGGAGATATCGGATTTGCCGGCCGTCTCAACTATTCCTACGATGGAAAATACATTGCAGAATTCAGTTTCAGAGAGGCAGCGTCCTATGTATTCTCCCCTAAGAACAGATGGGGATTCTTCCCTTCCGTCTCTTTGGGCTGGACCATCAGCAAAGAGCCTTGGTTCAAGAACCATGTCAATTGGGTAGACCATCTCAAACTCAGAGCCTCCATCGGCCAGATGGGATCCAATGACTGTGACCCGTTCCTCTACATGAGAAGATATGGTGCCACCTATCCAGGATATGCCATCGGTTTCGGCGGCAAACCTCATGGAGCCTTCTATACCAACGGCTATGTCTATGAAGATCTTACCTGGTCCCACATGACCAGCTACAATGCAGGTTTTGAGGCCAAATTCTTCAAGAACAAGCTCAGCCTGGAATTTGACTGGTTCTACAAATATACCGACCGTATTCTGGACAACGCAGGTGGCAACATCTATGCGCCATCACTGGGTGGCAACAACCCATCTTGGACCAATAGCGGCAGAATGGACAACAGAGGTTTTGAACTCAGCATCCAGCACGACAACTGGCTCAGCAACGGATTCAACTACTCCGTCAGAGGTATGGTGTCATGGGCAAGGAACAGACTGCTCGAAAGAGCCATCGCTGACGACCATCCTTCCTACAGAAAGATATTGGGAGAGCCTCTTGGACAGCTCTTCGGCTACAAATACGACGGCCTGTTCCAGACTCAGGAAGAAGTGGACAATGCTCCGAATGCGCCTAGCGGTTTCAAAGGAATCGGAGAAATAAAATACGTCGATGTCAATGGTGACGGCAAGCTGACCCGCGCCGATGACTATGTGAAACTGGGAAGATCCTCCATTCCGGAGCTGAACTACTCCCTCAATATGGAATTGTCCTACAAAGGCTTCTCTCTGACAGCATTGTTCTATGGCGTAGCTCTTTGTGACTTCCGCATTTCAGGTCTGTATGGCAACGGCCATACAGACGGAACACTCTACACCCGTCCTTTCTACGGTGCAGGAAACACCTTCAAATACATTGTGGAAAGAGCTTGGACTCCGGATAATCCGAACACCAAATATCCTAGACTGCATGCCGGAACCAACTACAATTCCAACAATGACAACTTCAACGACTTGTGGATTGTGAACGGAGCTTACCTCCGTCTGAAGAACCTGCAGCTCAGCTACACTCTTCCTCAGAAGATCAGCAAAGTGGTCGGTCTCAACAGAGCCCAGATCTATGTTGCTGGAAACAACCTGTTCACCATTTCTGAATTCCCTTATCTGGATCCGGAAAGTCCTGGTATCAACAACGGTTACTATCCACAACAGAAGACATACAGTATCGGCCTCAATTTAACATTCTAAACCAAGAGAAATGAAACACATAAGATATATCATAACGAGCTTTCTGGCTGCCAGCGCTCTGGTATCTGCCGTTTCCTGTTCAGATGTTCTGGACATCCAGTCTCCGACACAGTATCAGGAAGGGACAATCTGGGAAAGCGGCAAAGAGAATCTGGACATGTACATCACAGGCCACTACGGGACTTTGAGAGATGAATCCCAGCTCCGCAGCCCCAACAGCAAATATACAGATGCTCTGACCGACATCATCAAGAGCGGGGACTGGAACAACGCCCAAAGATACAACCGAATCATGAGCCAAGAATCAGAAATCAAGCCGGAAGGCGGCTGGCTGCTTGACAACTGGAGTGGCTGTTACGACCGAATCAAACGTGACAACGAGTTCTTCAATGACTTGAAGAAATATGAAAATGATTATGACGCCGAATGGCTCAAGCCAAGAGTCGCAGAAATGCGTTTCATCAGAGCTTACTCCTATTTTCTCCTGATCAGGATGTACGGAGGTGTCGTCATCAGAGACGAACTGGACGGTCCGGAACAGAACGACAAGTCCAGATCTACAGAAGAGAAATCCTGGCAGTTCGTCATAGACGAAATGAGCAAAGCCGCTGAAGACCTTCCTCTCACCTGGCCGGCAGAATGGCACGGAAGACTGACCAAGGCAGCCTGCTATGGCTTCCTGTCTAGAGTCGGCGTCTATGCCCGAAATTGGGACGTTGCCGAAAAAGCAGCCGACAAATGCAAAGAAACCGGTGGAAAGCTTGATCCGAAATTCTCCAATGTATTCAACAGCATCTGGAGCCCTGAGAACCTGATTTCTATCGAATTCTTCCAGCGTAAAGTAGCCGCCTCCCTCTGCCATCAGGCAGATTTGTTCTTCAGGCCGAAAGGTGACGACCTCACCCACCCGGGAAGTGCCAAGATCAATGCGTGGCTGGTACCGACTTCAGAATATGTGGATGCCTTTGAGATGAAAGACGGAAGCGAATTCTCGTGGAGCACACACGGCAGTAATCCGTACAAAGACAGAGACAGCCGTTTCTACGCCTCCATCCTCTACAATGGAGCGCCGTGGGAAGGCCGCACTATCGAGACTTTCGAGACCGGTATGGACGGCATCCAGAAATTCTCCCACGCAGAATCCGCCAGTTCCACTGTCACAGGTTACTATCTGAAGAAATTCGTCACAGAGAATGACCACTCCTGGGATCTGGAGGGAAGCAATCATTTTGACATACTTCTCAGATATGCAGAAGTCCTGCTCAACAAGGCGGAAGCGCTTGTATACAAAAATGACTTGAATGGTGCGCTTGTCGCACTCAATGAGGTAAGAACAAGAGCCGGCCAACCTGCCAAGACTCTGACCGATGTGGATGCTGTCAACGAAGATAAAGTCAAAGGATCTGAATATGGACCGAAGAAGGGCGAACTGGATGCCCGGCAGAAAAAGATGATGTGCCTCATTGAGAAAGAAAGAGTCGTCGAGTTGGGTGGAGAAGGTTTCAGATACTGGGACCTCAGAAGATGGAGAAGATCCATGGACGTTCTCAATGGAACCAATGCCCACGGCTGCTGGATCACCAAACAGGGCGATCACTTCGATTACAGACAGATCAATGTGGACGGTACAGACAAGCGCATCTTCAAAGAGAAATACTACGCGTTCTCCATTCCGCTTGCAGAACGCACCAAGAACAAACTATTCGGAGAAAACAATCCAGGTTGGTAAAACAGAGAGAACAACATGAAAAAATTGATGACCATATTCAGCATGGCAGCCCTTCTATTGTTGGGCAGCTGCGCAAAACCAGCAGAAGAATTCATTCACGATGACTGTGAGATTACCTCCATAGAGATAGCGAACTACAATCAGCCGATCAGTTATACGCTTCCAGGAATAATCGATCAGGAAAATGGAAAAATCGAATTTCCGATTCCAAAGAACAAAAAAGAATTCTTTGACCTGACAAAATTGTACGTCCGGGCAAATGTTCCCTTCGATGCCATCATCACCCCATCTCTGACAGGACTGAAAGACCTGTCCCAGGAAATGACCATCACCGTGACTGCCCAGATGACCGGCAAGACAAAAGAATACAAGATGCTTGCTTACTGGTCTCGTGAGTATGACTAGAAAGCGACAATACTCGAAATAAAAAATATTAATAACCAAGATTGTTATGAAAAAGTACTTAATGTTACTCGCATCTGTCATGATGCTCGGAGCGTTCTCTTCATGCTCCAAAGAAGAGAACAACAAAAAGGAACCAGCAACTCCTCCTGTCGAAAAGAGTACAGAATGCAAACTCCTTTCTTTTGACGTGAAAGGTGAAGGCATAGACATCAAAGGAGATGTCTATGAACAGGAAAAAGTGGTAGAACTCCTGTATCTTCCAGAACAGGCAGACGCCATGAAAAACCTTGCGGCTACATATACTGTCTCTGAAAAAGCGACTATCAGTCCAGACCCGGCTACTGTCAAAGATTATTCTGCAGAACAGAAATTCACAGTAACGGCGGAAGACGGCAAGACCAAAGCAGAATATACTGTCATGGGACAAGTTGCCAAATTCGATGTTTCCCTGAAACCAGGTAAAGTGATTGACCTCAAGAATGCATTTGACGGTGACCTCGTCAAGATTGACGGCAACATGATCGGTTTCTGCTCTCCAAATATGCTTGCACTTCCTTCCATGGAAGCAATCAGCCTCGATGGCAGCAAGAAAGAGAAAATCAACACTGAAGGCATTCCTGCCGGATACTGTATCCAGGGAATGGGCAATGATGACAATGGATATCTTGTTGTCTGCTTCGGTTATGGTGACAACAACTACGGTGGCAAGACTCCTGCATTCCTCGCAGAAATCCTGTCAATGCAGATCTGGATCTGGAAAGATGGCTACCAAAAAGCTCCGACCAAGATTTATGAGAACCCTGCAGCTGTCGGTGCTTTCTTGACAGTCGGTGGAGACTTCAACAAGAGCATGATCTGTTGTGGCAAGCCATACGGCAGCAGAAATGGTGTGAGCCATCTTTGGATGTGGAAAGACGGCAACACCAAAGTTGAATCAGGAGCATGGCAATGGGTTGTCGGTGATCCAAGAGAAAGCATCAAGACCAACACTAAAGAAAACGAACATGCAGAAGCGCCTTACTGGTGGAACGGTAGCGGCAACTCTGCCGGTGAAATGATGAATTTCATTGACGGTACAAAAGAAGGAAAACTTCTCTGGTCTTGCGCTGACGACAAATGCCTCTGGGATAAAGAAAAGAACGCCTTTGTTTCAGCAGGAGGCGCCGTATATGTAAGAGACGGTGCCGGTACAGGAAAAACTGAAGGCTATTCTGTAGAAGATGCGAACATGCACATGAATGCCAACACCTTCAAAGTAGGTGCCGCCGCAAAACCTCGTTATGCAGGGAAATGGGGCTATGGCAACATTGCGGCAACTCCTAAGATCAAAGGTTTCAAATACAACGGTGAATACTATGCAGCTGCTGCCAGCACCGCCTGGACAATGGCTTACTTCACCATCATGAACATCAGCAAGTCAACCAAAACTGAAACCAACACTCTTCTCGACTCTCAGAAGATTGATGAATTCGGCGGTCCGCTTGCCAGTTCGACAGCTTACGTTTACGACCCAGAAACTGACACAGGGCACGTTGTATTCATGCAGAAAAAGAAAGAAGGAAAAGAAGGAAAACTTTACTGTTATGATTTAGTACGCAAAAAACTCTGACATTGACAATCTATTCCAATTTCAAATAGCATAAAGGTGGCTTCAAAGCCACCTTTTTTTATCCTACTCAAGACAGATCAGGCAAAAATAACTAAATTTGTATTTCACAAAAGGAACTGAATACAACCAACAGAACATCCCACATGATGAAAATCCAACACCTCCCTGCCCTTATAGTTCTGACAGCCTGCTGTTGCTCCCCTAAATATGAACTGTACACTGACTATCCACCTGTCATCCCTGCACCGGCAGAAGTCTGCTGGAAAAAGGAAGAAATCAAAGTAACTGAAATTGTCCGGAAACTCAGTCACGATGAAATACCCGAAGAAGGATATCATCTGCAGATTGACCGTCAAGGAATCGTCCTGGAAGCACATGACAGCGCCGGTCTGTTCTATGGTGAACAGACTCTCCGACAAATCATGGATGAGAAAGGGAGAGCAAGGGCTTGCGATATCCTGGATTATCCTGCATTCCCCTATAGGGGTCTTCATCTGGACGTTTCCAGACATTTCATGAGCACCGACTATATCAAGACTCTGCTGGATCTCATGGCAGAATACAAACTCAACCGCTTCCATTGGCATCTGACAGACGGAGGCGGCTGGCGGTTCGAATCCAAGAAATATCCGTTGCTCACCCGGAAAGCCCAAGCCAGAATGGAAAGTGACTGGACCAGATGGTGGGACAACGGGCAAAGAAACTTTGTGGAAACTGGAACTCCCGGCAGCTACGGCGGATTCTACACCCAGGAAGAAATGAGGGAGATTGTTGCCTATGCGGCAGAAAGGCACATCACTGTCATTCCTGAAATAGAAATGCCGGGGCACAGCAATGAAGTGTTCTTTGCCTATCCGGAACTGACTTGTAAAGGAACAACTGGAAGCAGTGACTACTGCATCGGCAATCCGAAAACCTTCGAATTTCTTTTCAACATTCTGGATGAAGTCATGGACATCTTCCCTTCCCGGTACATCCATATCGGAGGAGATGAAGCCGGAAAGAATGACTGGAAGACCTGTCCTGCCTGCCAGCATCTCATGAAGAATGAGAAGCTGGAGGATGTGGATGAACTTCAAAGCTGGTCCATCCGGAAAGTAGAGCAATACCTCAACGGGAAAGGCCGCCGCATCATCGGCTGGGATGAAATTTTGCAAGGAGGACTGGCACCAGATGCCACCGTCATGTCCTGGAGAGGAGAAGACGGTGGCAAGACCGCCGCCAAAATGAGACATCATGTCATCATGACCCCCGGCAATCCACTCTATTTTGACCATTATCAGGCCGCTCCATCCTTTGAACCGCTAGCCATTGGCGGCTACAACCCATTGGAGAGGGTCTATGCCTACAATCCTCTGCCTGCTGACCTCACTGAAGAAGACCACCAGTACATTCTCGGAGCACAAGCCAATCTCTGGACCGAATATATTCCGGACGAAAAACACGCCGAATACATGACCTGGCCTCGTGCCATCGCCCTTTCAGAAGTTCTCTGGACTCCTGCGGAAAAAAAAGACTGGAACGATTTTCTGGTCCGAGCCAATCTTCATACCGCCCAACTCATCCAGAGGGGAATCAATGCCTTCCCGCTCCGGAACATAGACATCCAATCGGAAGTTGACACCATCCGGCAAGAAATCCGCATCCGGATAAAAAAAGAAAATCTGCTGGCGCAACTCCGCTACACTACAGATGGAAGCCAACCTGAATACCGTTCCCCACTCTGCGACTCCATCATCACGATAAAAGATTCCGCCCAGATCAGAGTCCGCCTCTTCAAGGGGAAAGAAGCCCTGACCGATGCCATCTCCTACGATTCCGACTATCATAAGGGCATCGGCAAGAAAGCCCTCTACAACTCCCAGTATTATAGCGGCTACGCTGCCGGAGGCAACACGGCCCTGACCGATGGAAAACGAGGCAGCTGGACTTATCTGGATGGTCTCTGGCAAGGTTTTACCCGTCCGATGGACGTGACCATCGACCTGGGTGAGAAACAGGAGCTCCACCGAATTTCCGCCAAATTCATGCAAGTGAAAGGCGCCTGGGTCTATACTCCTGGTACGGTCGAAGTGCTCTTGAGCGATGACGGAGAACATTTCCGCAGCATCGGTGTCAAGAAGACCGCCATTTCCATGGACGATTTCGAAATACGTTTCGAAACCCAGAAATTCAATACGACAGACAGTGCCCGTTACGTAAGAATGAAGGCCACACAATCTGAAACCAAAGAAGGAACATTTATCTTCACTGACGAAATCATCATATTTTAAACACCATGACTACTTTATCTCACCTCCTGCTACTGCTGGCATTTCCTCTTCTAGCCTATACTGGAAAACCAGGAACCGACCTAAAGACAGAGACCCCGCCCATCATTCCAATGCCGGCAGAAATAGAATATATGAAAGGAAGCCTTCGCTTGAAGGATTGCCAAATTCGAACTCCTACTCCACAATTAGAAGAACTTGTGCAACTTCTGAAAGACGGATTGAAAAAAAACTATCGGATACGACTCCAAGAAAAGACGTCCGGCAACCTCGTCCTAGACCTGGACAAAAAATATGATCTGCCAGAGGAAGGTTATCATCTGACCGTTTCTGAAGAGGGAATACGACTGGAGGCGCGGAGTGAGACTGGTCTCTTCTACGGTATCCAGACCCTGATTCAAATGCCGGAGAAAAAAGGAAAAGTCCGCTTCTGCGAAATTACGGATTATCCAGCTTTTCCCTACAGGGGTCTCCATCTGGATGTCTCCAGACATTTCATGAGCATAGATTATATCAAAAAGCAGCTCGACCTGATGGCACGCTACAAATTCAACCGCTTCCATTGGCATCTGACAGATGGTGGAGGATGGAGATTCGAATCAAAGAACTATCCACTCCTTACCCAAAAAGGACAGGCCAGAATGGGAACAGACTGGAGGGAATGGAGAGACAAGGGAGAAATCTTTGTGGAGACCGGCACTCCGGGAAGCTATGGAGGCTTCTATACTCAGGAAGAGTTAAAAGAAATTGTGGACTATGCCGCTAAAAGATACATTACCGTCATTCCTGAAATTGAAATGCCAGGCCATAGCAACGAAGTCTTCTATGCCTATCCTGAACTGACCTGTAAAGGGAAACCAGGCAGCTGGGAATTCTGCATGGGCAATCCGGACGTGTTCACCTTCCTGCATAAGATTCTGGACGAAATAATGGCAATCTTTCCGAGTCCCTACATCCATATCGGAGGAGACGAAGCCAGAAAAAAAGACTGGAAAACATGTCCGGAATGCCAGGCTCTCATGAAAGAAAAAGGACTGAAAGACGTAGACGAACTGCAGAGCTGGTGCATCCATAGCGTTGAAGAGTATCTCAACAGCAAAGGCAGGAACATTATCGGCTGGGACGAAATTCTCCAAGGAGGCCTGGCACCGAATGCGACAGTCATGTCTTGGAGAGGAGAAAAAGGAGGAAAGACAGCTGCCAAGATGGGACATCCTGTCATCATGACTCCCGGCAATCCTCTTTATTTCGACCATTACCAAGGAGATCCTATGACTGAGCCCCATGCCATAGGAGGATACAATCCCCTTGAAAAAGTGTATGCTTATAATCCACGTCCAGCAGATTTGACAGAAGAAGAGAACCGCTACATTCTGGGTGCCCAGGCGAACCTCTGGACCGAATATGTCAATGATGAAAGTCATGCAGAATACATGACCTGGCCTCGTGCACTCGCCCTGGCAGAAGTCGTCTGGACCCCAGCGGAAAAGAAAGATTTCGACAATTTTCTCCTTCGTGCCAACCTGCACACTCAAGCCATGAGAAAAAAAGGAATCAATGCTTTTCCTTTGAAAAATGTCACCATCAAAAGCGAAATAGACACCATCAAGCAAATTGTCAGAGTATTCTTCCAGAAAGAAAATATGCTCTCAGTCGTCCGCTATACGACTGACGGCAGCAAGCCAAACTGGAAATCACCTGCTTATACCGATCCAATAGAAGTGAAAGACTCCATCAAGCTCACCTATCAATCCTATATCGGGAAAAAGGCTCTTACAAGTCCCGGCACATATTCCATCGGCTACCACAAAGCCATCGGAAAGAAGGTAACCTACCACTGCACAGTCAACCGTGCTTATCCGGCACAAGGAGAAAAAACACTGACCGATGGCACACGGGGCACCTGGAGTTATAGTGACCAACTCTGGCAAGGATTCACCAGTCCTCTGGATATCACCATTGATTTAGGAGAAGTCCAGCCCCTCCACTCAGTCAGTGCAAATTTTATCCAGGTCAAAACCTCCGGGGTCTATATACCTTACGAAGTTGAAGTGCTGGTCAGTGTTGATGGTGAACATTTCCAGAGCATCGGAAAGAAAAAGGCGCAGACCCAGCCGGAAAAAACCGGCACTTGCTTCGAGGACATCACACTCCACACAACTTGTGAGGCACGTTTTGTCCAGTTCAAAGCTATTCAAGGGAAAAAAGGAGGTTTTATTTTTACAGATGAAATCAGAATCTATTAAAAATAGTTATAAAAATTTGGTATTTGATTAATATTGCCTATATTTGCAATCCCAAAGTAAAGTATTTCACTTTAGCGAATGCGGATGTGGTGAAATGGTAGACACGCTACTTTGAGGGGGTAGTGGGCATTGGCCTGTATGAGTTCGACTCTCATCATCCGCACAAATTGTTAACCCACTTTCAGTTTTGGAAGTGGGATTTTTATTAATCACTAAACAACAGATTCACAATGGCTGTTAAAATTCGTTTACAGCGCCACGGTAAGAAGAATTTCGCATTCTTCCACATTGTAGTGGCAGATGCTCGCGCACCACGTGATGGCAAATACATCGAGCAGATTGGTACTTACAACCCTAACACAAACCCTGCAACTATCGTCCTCAAAAGCGACAGAGCCCTTGCATGGTTGGAGAAAGGCGCTCAGCCTACTCTGGTAGTTCGCAGAATCCTTTCTTATGAAGGTGTTCTCCTCCGCAATCACCTCAACGGAGGTATTGCAAAGGGAGCTCTCACTCAGGAACAGGCAGACAAGAAATGGGCTGACTGGAAAGCTGAGAAAGACGCTAAGGTAGAAGCCAAGAAACAGGGCATCAGCAGTGCAGCTGTCGCTCGTGCGAAAGCAAGCAAAGAAGCTGAAGAGAAAGTAAACCAGGAGCGTGCAGAAATTCTTGCCAAGAAGAAGGCAGAAGCTGAAGAAGCTGCAAGAAAAGCCGCTGCAGAAGCTGCTGAGGCAGTTGTTGACGCAGAAGCACCTGCAGAAGAAACTCAGGAGGCTTAATTGTATGTCTCTGGCAGGTAAAGACAGCTTGCTGCAGATTGCAAAGGTATTGAAATCCAACGGGACCGCTGGACAGTTGATTTTTAGTTTCCGCGAATACAACCCTGAGGATATCAACATTACAGAACCGGTATTCATCTATTTTGATGGACTGCCGGTTCCTTTTTTCATTTCATCCTATCAGATCAAGGGCAACCGTGCCTATGTCACCCTCAACGACATCCATACGCTTGAAGACGCAGAGGAAATCTGCGGAAAGGGGGTATTTGTCGATTATTCTTTTGAAGAGGAAGACGAAGACGGTATCACTTCCGTCATCGGTTGGACCCTTTCAGACGCCCACGGCAACATCATCGGAAAGATTGTGGACTATGAGGACATTCCCGGCAATCCTTGTCTCTATATAGAAACGAAGGACGGACAGGTAATGGTCCCATTTCATGAAGAACTCATCCTGTCCGCCGATCATGAAAAAGTAATCCTTTCAATGGATCTTCCTGAAGGTCTATTCTGATACGACCTCAATAGGTGTCAACTCTTCGTAGAACTTACCCAAAGACACGGTCATATAAGGTATCAACCAGAGGTAGCCGACTCCAAAAGTAATACAACTCAAAATGAACCAGCCGATGAAGGAAAGCTGCAGCCAGAAGAGCTGTGCCTTGTGTCCTTTCATCCTGTTCCAGCTTTCACAGATTATTTCCCAGCTGCCCATTTCCGGATGCTCTACCAAAATGAAAGGGACCAGAGCCAGCCCCAGAGAAGCGATGACACCAGGAACAATCAGCAACATGCCGCCCACGAAAATAATGACTGACCAAAGAAGGCTGACGACCACAATCTTGAGATAGTTGCGATTGAACGTACGCTGGAACATATTGTCCAGGAGATTGTCATTTCGCTTCTTGTAATAGTCATAGAAGGCATAAGTCATTCCGAAAGTCAGAGGGATAGTGAAGAAAATTCCACTGGCTATATTCACTATAGGAACAAAAACGATTAGTGCACTGACGACAAAAAAGACCAATGTAGCGACGACAGGATTGATCCAACGACCTGTCAAAGACTCACGAGCGGCTGCTCGGATACTGTAATTTTCCATCATAATAATGCTGTTTTAGATTAGTTTGACCGAACTGAATCTTTAATTTGTTTAAGTTACAAATCTATTTCCAATAAACGACCATTTTCCGCTAAAGATTTACCTCCATTCGGGCGACATAAGTAGCAGGTCCCGTCAACCAGACCTGGGAGGCCGAATAGAGCCCATCGACGCAACGGGAACGGAACTCGACCTGAAGAGAATTGATTCTCGCTTCCACCGCATAGACGACCTCACTGTCGGCACGGAGAGGATCTCCCAGTCGGGCATGGACAGAAAGAGCGGAAGCCACAATGCCCGTTCCACAGGCCAAAGTCTCGTCCTCCACCCCTTTCTCATAAGTACGAATCCGGAAAGCGCTGTCATAATCAGCGGAAGGGACAGGAATCCTTTCCACGAAATTGACATTGGTCCCGACAGGAGCGTAACGCTCGTCATACCGGACTTTCCTACCCTCCCCGACCACATCATACTGATCCAAGCCATCTACAAACCGGACGAGATGACGAGTCCCTGTATCCAGAAAATATTCATCCTGACTGGCCCGACCATAATCCGGCACCTCCTTCATTTTCAGACGGACCGCCTTCTCCCTGCCCTGGACAGCAACCAACTGCGCTTCGTGCATTCCGTCCGGCGCCTCGAAATGGAAACGGTCATAGCCCATATCCGCAGCAAATGCCACAATGCAACGTCCACCGTTTCCGCACATCATGCCACCGCTGCCATCGGCATTGAAATAGAGCATCTTGAAATCTGCCACAGCGCTCCTCTGCAACAGCATGAGACCATCTGCCCCCAGACCGGTACGTCGCTCGCACAACTGTGCTATTTCCCCGGCTGACAAATGGAAATCTCCATGTCTGTCATCCCCTATCAGGAAATCATTTCCCGCACCGTGGTATTTGTATAGTATCATTCTTCTTTCTTGTTAACATTGAAACCGGCCTCTGTTGTCTATCGGAGTTCTTCTTCCAGCAGACGGGCCAGCAGCTGCACTCCTGCCACCATCTTCTCTTCCGGCAGAAAAGAGAAATTCATCCTCATCGTATTCCGTCCCCGGCCATCTGTGAAGAAGAAGTTGCCAGCCACATAAGCGACTCCGACAGAAAGGGCCTTTTCATAGAAAGCGACGGCATCAAACAGTACCGGCAGGGTCAAGAACAGGAAAAGTCCTCCCTCCGGATGCGTCCAGGTGATGCCTCCCGGCATATATTTCTCCAAACTCTCCAGCAGCAGGTCTCTCTTTCTCCGATAGAGGGCAATGCTCTTGACGAGATTCTTGTCCAACAGCCCCGAACTCAGGAATTCTGCGGTCACATACTGGTCAAATACAGGTGGACAGAGGTCCAGCGACTGTTTGCATACATAGATATTGTCCAAGAGGGTTGGGTGCGCAAAAATCCATCCCAAGCGGAAGCCCGGAGCAAATATCTTGGAGAAGGATCCCAAATGAATCACCAGGTCCGGCGCCAGGCTGTACAGGCTGGGAAGCGTCTCTCCTTCGTAGCGGAGCTCCTTGTAGGGAGAATCCTCCACAATCAGGAAATCCAGTTCTTCCGCCAGGCTCAGCAGCATTTTCCGTTCCTCCACGGTCATGGTCTCTCCTGTCGGATTCTGGAAATCGGGAATGATGTAGAAGAACTTGATGGTCTTGCCTTCTCTGCGACATTCTGCGACCACTTCCTCCACATTGTGCCGGAAGGCCTCCAGCTGACTGGAATGTTCCACTCCACGGATATCTGCCCGATAGGAATGGAAGGACTGGAGTGCCCCCAGATAGGTCGGGTTCAAGGTCAGCACCACTTCTCCCGGATCGACCATCACCCTTGCACAGACATCGATTCCCTGCTGGGAGGAGGTGGTGATCTGTATCCGCTCCAGAGGCACGTCATAACGGTCTGACAACGCCTTTCTCAGCGGTTCCGCTCCCTGGGTCGCGCCATACTGGAAAGCCTGGGCGCCGTATTTCCGGACCACTTCAGCGGACAATCCGGCCATGTCGGCCATCGGGAAGGTCTCTGCCGAAGGATAGCCTCCGGCAAATGAATAGATCTGGTTCAAATCCACTTTCTTGAAGATTTCCCTTACGGGGGATCTCATGAACGAAGCCGTGTCTTCCGAAAAGAACTGCAGATACCGATTCTGCTGATTCCTGTCTTCCATACCGCCTAACGTAAAATATCTTCCAATGCGACGGATGCCGCTGTCTTTTCATCACGATATTTGATGATGACAGGCAGATTGATCTGGATGCCTTCTTCATTTCCCGGAAGCGGACGGCTGCCTGGGACAACGACCGCTCTCGGCGGTACGACCATTCGGCCCTGGTCGTCTGAGCGGATATAGCATTTGCGGACAGCGTCATAGATCGGTGTGGAACGAGTGATGATGACTCCGCTGCCGATGACAGCCCCCTCGCTTACGATGGTTCCTTCGTAGATACCGCAGTTACCTCCGATGAAGGCGTTGTCCTCGATGATAACCGGCAGGGCGCCAATCGGTTCGAGCACCCCTCCCAACTGGGAAGCCGCTGACAGATGGACGCCTCGTCCGACCTGCGCACAGGAGCCGACCAAAGCGTGGGAATCAATCATTGTCCCTTCGTCCACATAGGCTCCGATATTGACATAGGCTGGTGGCATGACGACTACTGACGGGGCGAGATAGGCACCTCTCCGGACAGCCGTTCCTCCGGGCACGAGCCTCACCTTGTCTTCTGCAGTGAAGGTGCGTGGGAGCACGGTATCCTTGTCGAAGAAACAGAACTGTCCTTCGCTGCAGTCCTGGATACGGCCGTAACGGAAACCGTCCAGAATGGCTTCTTTGACTTCAGGGAACACTTTCCACTCCCCGTCCACTTTGCGGGCTACGCGCAGTTCGCCAGATTCGAGTTTCTGGCATATCTCATTGAATTTTTCCAACATCTTTCTATTTTGTTCTACTTAAACTACAATTCTCCGATCACTTTCTTCATCAGGGAAACGGTTCCCTCACACGCCGGTGTCAGAGGAAGTCTCATTTCCATGGAGCCGAATCCCAGCAGGCTCATTCCTGCCTTGACAGGAATCGGATTGCTTTCGACAAAACAAGCCTTGAACAACGGTGCCAGCACATCATTGTAACGGGAAGCCAGACCGTAATCCATCGAAATCATGGCATTGACCAGTCCGGTCATCTGCACAGGAGCGATATTGGATGCCACGCTGATGACTCCATCTGCTCCTCCTGCCATCAGTGCCAGGGTCTGGTCGTCGTTTCCGCTCAGCACGCTGAAACCGTCCGGACGGCCGGCGAGGATTTCAAAGATCTGTCCGACATCACCAGATGCCTCCTTGATGGCAATGATATTGGGGATCTGTGCCAGGCGCAGCACAGTCTCCGGCAAGATGTTCGCCCCCGTACGTCCCGGTACATTGTAGAGAACGATCGGTTTGTCCGTAGATTCTGCAACCGCCTTGAAATATTGGTACATTCCTTCCTGAGTCGGCTTGTTGTAGTAAGGGACCACCACCAGAAATGCATCCGGTCCATAAGGCTCCAGCAGACGGATGTTCCGGATGGTCGCATTCAGGGAATTGGCGCCGCAGCCGACCAGTACCGGTTTGCCGGCGGACAGCTCACGGGTCAATTTGAGCAGTTCCACTTTCTCGTCCTCTTCCAGGCATGGAGTTTCTGCCGTCGACCCGAGCGGTACCAGAAAATCTATACCTGCCTCCACCTGACGGGAAACCATCTCGCGGTAAGTTTCATAATCGACATTCCCCTCCTTGAAGGGAGTGACCAATGCAGTTCCGCAACCTCTCAATATCAATCTTTTCATCATTTCTCTTCTTTATTTACCGACAGCCGGACATAGCTTCTACTGACGGCTGAACAACAATTCCTTGAACTGGAAGATTCCCTGATGCTCCTCTGTCATCAAAGCCGCCTCCACTGCGCCTTCGGCGAATCCCTGTCTGGAGAACGCCTCGTGCTCAATGGTAATCCGATCGCAGGTTCCTTCGAAAGTGACCGTATGAATGCCTGGAATCTCGCCTGCCCGGACCGACAGTATCTCTGGCTTCACTTTCATGCCCTTCTCAACCTCAACAGCCAACGTTTTAGCTGTGCCGCTGGGAGCATCAAGTTTATGACAGTGATGCTTTTCCACCAGATATGGCGTATAAGAAGAGGATTTTCCCAGAAGAGAAGCCACTCTTTCTACCGCAGCCGCCATCGCATTGACCCCGATTGAAAAGTTGGAAGCCCATATCAGCGTCGTGCCCGCCTGACGGAATGCCTCAAACACCTCCTCCTGAAGGTCATACCAGCCGGTTGTTCCCACCACGACCGCCTTGAAACGGTTCGCCAGGAACAGATAATTGGCCTTGAAGGCATCAGGCGTGGTAAAATCAATACAGACACACTCTTGGGCCAGAACAGGATCTACTGAACTGACATCATTCGTGTGACCTGCACACTCCATATTTCGGGACAACAAAATCTTCTCAATCATCTGTCCCATCTTTCCATATCCTGAAATAAATATCTTCATACGCTCTACCCAAATAAAATCAAATGCAATTGTCCGACAATCCTGTCCACCTCATTGCTATCTACAACAATATTCATGCTCATGCGACTCGCCCCAACCGTATACATACGGATATGACTGGCTGCATCACTGATATGATCTATCACATCACAACAACCGAGAATGTTCTTGCCAATGACCGACACCTGTCCCAATCCTCTTTCTACGAGAAATGCTGTTGTCTCAGACAGTTTCTCACTGGCTTCCTGCCATCCTGATTGTCCGGATTCCAAAGTCAGGGTCAAACCAGACTCTGAACTGGCAATCAAAGAAGTAGATACCCTATATCGGTTCAATATTCCAAAGACATGAGCATAAAGCTCTTCCAGACGCGCAAATCCTTTCATTCCAATCTCCACATAATCCATCTCCTTCTTGAAAGAAATGGTCTTAGGGCCATCCTCCACCATTTCTCCTTCCATCACGGCAGTCCCTTTGGAAGTCGGATTCATAGAATTCAACACATAAATCGGAATCTTCTTGCTGCGAGCTGGATAGATAGTCATCGGATGCAGTACCCTTGCTCCCAGAAAGGCCATCTCAGCCGCCACCTCATAAGAGATTTCGTGAATCCTCTTCGTCTTGCTGACAGTTCTCGGATCGGCTGTCCTCAAACCGTCCACATCGGTCCAGATCTCCACTCTTTCCGCCTCCAGCGCCCAGCCCAGCAGTGTGGCGGTATAATCCGAACCTTCAAAGCCGAGGACAGAGGTGAAACCGTTGGCAGCAGAAGCGATGAAACCCTGCGTAAGCACCATTTCCGCTCCCTGAGCGGCCTGTCTGATACTCTCCAGCACCTTCGGTTCTGTCTTGTCCAGCAGTGGCTTCGCGCTCATATAGTTGTCATCGGTCACAATCATCTTCCGTGCATCTACCCAATGACAGCGGATTCCTTCCTGGTTCATCACGGCATAGACGATGAGAGACGAGAGCAGTTCACCGGCAGAAAGGATGCGCGCCCTGCTGCGAGGGGACAATTCTCCAATCAGGCAGATTCCCCGGACAAAGGCATGCAGGTCCTCACAGATTTCCTTCACGCTCTCCAGCGTCTTCGACAAATGTTTTCCCTCCAGCAATTCCCTCACTACCGCTTCATGGAAGCTGCGTACCGCCTCCATCTCCACTTCTACCTGTTCCGTATGCCGCGCCTGCGCCTCTTCCGCGAGATGCGTCAGTTTCCGGGTCACTTTCGCCATGGCGGAAACGACCATCACCGGATGCTCCGGCAAACGGCCTCTGACAATCTCAACCACCCTTCTTATCGCTTCGGCATCCTGGACGGAGGTTCCTCCAAATTTCATTACAATCATATTCAATTCCATTTTCTTTTCTATTCAACTTCTCCCAGATAGGAAATGCACATCTGGACATATAATCTGACCGCTATCTCCAAATCAGCGATTCGTACAAACTCTCCCGTCGTATGGGCAGTGAAGATTGAACCGGGACCACATAAAGCACGGTGCCGGAACTTTTCAAGTCTAGGAGCATCACTTCCGAAAGCGACCACGCATTGAGGGATGCCCTCAAAGGTATGATAAGTCATCGGTTCGTCTCCTCCCAGCGCCTCGATCTGGACGAAATCACAGGCCATCGCCGCAATGGTTTCCTGCACCATGCGATCACTGGCGGCAGTCGTTCTGAAATACAGTCTGAAATCCAGTTCCGGACTCAGGATGTTCTGAGCGTTCGGGCTGGACAGCTGACCGACATTGCAGGTCGTCGGACCGGTAACCGGATCGACAGGAAATTCCAATTTTCGGAGCGCATTCATGAAATCGACGAAACGCTCGACGGCGCTGGCTCCCAGTTCCGGATAACCGGAATGACAGCTTTTGCCCAGAATCCGAATCCGGAAAGACTTGGTTCCCTTGCTGGCGGTCACCATCTTGTTGTCGGTCGGTTCTCCCACGATGACCAATCCTCCCCCCGGACAATCCCGGGTATAGGCCTTGGCGCCGAACGAACCGGTTTCCTCCCCGGAAAGCAGCAGCAGCCCGAAATTGTCGCGACCTTGGGCGAGCAGTTCCAGACAAGCTGAAAACATGGAGAAGATCTGGCCCTTCGCATCATTGCTGCCACGTCCCCTCACTTCCTCTTCGGTGAAGGTCGGTGGGATGAATGGAGGCACCGTATCCATGTGGGTGCAGAAAAACACTTCAGGAGCGCCCCAGGAGAACAGAAGGTTCAAGGTTCCATCTCCTACTTCATGTTGGCTCAGACGGCATCTTTGCGGTCTTCCTGCCTTTTCTGCATACGTATCTGCATATTCCACCAGTCGGGCAGAAAGAAATTCGGCCAGCGCCCTTTCTTTTCCGGAAGTGGAATCTATCTTCAATATTTCTTCAAACAGCTTGAGATCCAGCATACACTATTTGTTGATTTGTTTTCCAGTACTGAAAATCTTGCCGACAATCGGAATCCTGACCAATTTTCCCAGAACAGGAATCTCTGCCAGCGGCAGGTCCTTCTTCAAGACATAGATGACGAACAGGCCGACCAGCAGTGTATTGACTACCAGTTCCGGCACAATCGTCAGATAGTGGGAGGAACAGCGGATTGCCACATAGAGGACGACGGTCAGCACCACATAGCGGAACATGTCTCCAATCGGATAACTGATCGGATAATATTTCTGTCCGACGAAATAGGACATCAGCATGGCGATTCCGTAGCCGGCCACTCCGGCCCAAGCGCAGGCCATATAGCTGAACTTCGGTACAAATAAAAAATTGATGGCCAAAAGTACGACACAACCTGTTCCGGAAAAGACGGCCCCCCAGATGGTCTTGTCAGTCAGCTTGTACCAAAAAGAAAGATTGAAATAAATTCCCATAAGAATCTGAGCAATCATCAGAATTGGAACCACCTCAAGTCCCTCCCAATAGGTATCTTTCACCAGGAATTTCAGCACATCCAGATAAGCCATCACACCCAAGAAAGCAAGCAAGGTGAAGATGACGAAATATTTCATGCCCTTGGCATAAGTCTGTCTGCTGTCTTTCTCCTTGGAACTGCCAAAGACAAAAGGTTCATAAGCATAACGAAACGCCTGAGTAATCATAACCATAATGGCCGCAATCTTGGCGGCACCACCATAGATACCCAGCAGGTCCTGAGCATTGTCTCCCGGATAAATCTTAGTGAACAGAATCTTGTCTGCAGTCTGGTTCAAGATGCCGGCAATTCCCAGCAACAGCATCGGCCAAGTATATTGCAACATGCTCCTGAGAAGCTTCCAGTCAAAGCCAAATTTGAAATCCTCCAATTCCTTTCCGAAGAAGAAAGTGACCGTGGCGGTGCAGAACAGATTGATGTAGAAAACATAGCCCGGACCGACATTCGGATCATAGAATTTCCCTACCAGTTCCGGATTTCTACTGTACAGATATGGGAAAAGCAGATAGAAGCAAAGATTCAAGGCAATACTCAGACCTATGAAGAGCAATTTGAGACAAGCGAACTTGAGCGGTCTCTTCTCATGACGAAGATAGACGAATGGAATGGCCTGAAAAGCATCTAATGCCACTGTCATCGACATCACCCAAATATAAGAGGGATGATCAGCATATTCCAGAGACTGAGATATCGGTTTCAGGAAAATGATGACCAAGGCAACAAACAAAGTGGAAGTGAAAGCAACCGTCCTCAAGATGGTAGAATAGACCATATGCACATCTTCCCCCTGCTTGTTGGCATAGCGGAAGAAAGTGGTTTCCATTCCATACGTCAAAATAACCAGAAGAAGACCGGTCCAGGCATAAAGATTGGTGATGACGCCATATTGGCCAGTCGTAGTGAGGGTGTAGGCGTAAAGTGGGACCAGAAGATAATTGAGAAATCTCCCGATTATGCTGCTCAAACCATATATTGCAGTATCCTTGAGCAAGGACTTCATATTTGCCATAAGCTATATTTTGTTCAAATAGCAAATTTAAACAATTACAGCAAAAGAGAGAAGGGCCAGAAAATAAAAATAGGGATCAGGAAGCAAATTCCCAATCCCTATACAAAATTCAAAACCTGTGGAGATAAAGAGATTCGAACTCTTGACCCCCTGCTTGCAAAGCAGGTGCTCTACCAACTGAGCTATACCCCCGAGCAGTAGTCCTGTGCAGACTTGAACTGCAGACCCCCACATTATCAGTGTGGTGCTCTAACCAACTGAGCTACAGGACTGTATAATAATGAAAGGAATGTACAAGGCAACCGTGTGCCTCGGACAGACCGCTAGCGTCCTCAAGTGTTAAGAACGCTCCAAAAAGGAGGTGTTCCAGCCACACCTTCCGGTACGGCTACCTTGTTACGACTTAGCCCCAATCACCGGTTTTGCCCTAGACCGCTCCTCGCGGTCACGGTCTTCAGGCACCCACGGCTTTCATGGCTTGACGGGCGGTGTGTACAAGGCCCGGGAACGTATTCACCGCGCCATGGCTGATGCGCGATTACTAGCGAATCCAGCTTCGTGGAGTCGGGTTGCAGACTCCAGTCCGAACTGAGACAGGCTTTCGAGATTGGCATTCCGTTGCCGGATAGCTGCCCTCTGTACCTGCCATTGTAACACGTGTGTCGCCCCGGACGTAAGGGCCGTGCTGATTTGACGTCATCCCCCCCTTCCTCACACCTTGCGGTGGCAGTCCCGCTAGAGTCCCCAGCTTGACCTGATGGCAACTAACGGCAAGGGTTGCGCTCGTTATGGCACTTAAGCCGACACCTCACGGCACGAGCTGACGACAACCATGCAGCACCTCGACAGATGTCCGAAGACTGCGCCATCTCTGGAGCATTCATCTGCCGTTCGAGCCCGGGTAAGGTTCCTCGCGTATCATCGAATTAAACCACATGTTCCTCCGCTTGTGCGGGCCCCCGTCAATTCCTTT
>RCNI01000207.1_pt1 | contig 64869 bp, 76 predicted proteins | sample 2041151 | NCBI WGS metagenome assembly RCNI01 (sample SAMN09708214, study PRJNA481090) | feces metagenome | isolation source: feces | place: Antarctica: Albino Rookery
CTCTATACCATTTAATATTTTATTTCTCTCTTATTGACTTGTTGTTTATCTGCCACAGAAATTCTTCTTGGGTTAATTCTGGGGTTGATTGTAAAGTATTTTCATATAACACTTTATAAATAGATGGTAACTCATCAAAGGTTTTAAATTTAATTTGTTTCTTTTGTTCTTTATTTTGATTAGCTATTATACCTGTTACTTTCTGTGGGTCATCTGCTAATAGGTTTACTAGCTCCAATGGTTTTATTGTGCTATCATTGTTTAAAATATCCATAGCAGTTGCCTTTAACTTCTTAATCTCTAAGCTAGTAGGGTTATCATAAGTAGATATAATATCCTCTAATGCTATTTTATATTGTATCGGCAACTGTTCAAACTCCTCATCTATTCCTATCTTATTATATAAATCCTCTTGTCTTTGATTATATTCAGTCTCATCTATTACACCACTATCTGCAAATAATTGGTTTGCTCCAGTAATAATATTAAATGATTGTTCTTTAATATTTGTACTTAATTCTGTAGCTTGAGAACTATACATATCAAAGTACATTGCACCAATTTCAACCTTACCATCTTCTGATAACTCATCCCATTCTGGGACTGGTATCATTACATCTTGAATGTCTTCATCTTTATTCCCCATACCTATAAGAGTATCATAGATTTCACTGGCTCTTCTTCCAACTGTTTCATTATCATTCTTTCTTAATCTTTTAATATCCTTATCTTGTTCTTTAAAATCATATGTTTTCTTAACAAGATTATAATATGATACTGGTACTTTCAATCCATGCTTAGCAAATAATGTACTCATAAAAGATAATATTGGTATTATTCTTCCTTGCTCCATATGTTCTAGCTTATCATATCTAGCTTCCATTCCTAGCTTAGCTAATGTTTTATTTATTTCTGTTTGGTCTACATCATGTGGGTCATTAGCCATCATTATTAATGACTTATAAAATTCTCCACCTATTTGATTATATACATCAAAAATATTTGATTGATTAAATAGAGCTCCTACTGTCATAACATTAGAAGAGTATTTTCCAGCTAAACTCATTAAGTATCCAAATGATTTTAAGAATCCTTTTTTCTCATCATCATCTTCTCCAGTTACTATTACTGATAACTCTGCCATAGTTTGAGAGGCATCACTTATTAATCTATCTGGCTTTCTAGCTATATCATCTAATAATAATGTTCCTTGTCCTAGTGCCATAGTTGATAATACATATATAGGAATTGATTTACTATTAGCGAGTGATGTTCTAATAACATCAGTAGCTGTTTGGTCTCCTGTAAATCTTCTCCACTTAGCTTCCATTGTACCATATTCTGTTTGGTCATATCCCAATCTTGTAATATCTCCAAGTGCAATACCAGCAGTAGTTCTTCTTAGTGCCATAGTTATTTTATTTATAGCTGACTCTGCTTTAGGAGAATACTTTGCAGTAGGGTCTAAATCAAAACCTACATTATAGAAATGGTTTGCTATTCCTTGTATTGACTCAAGCATACTCATATCCATTGATTGTAGTTTTTTATTCTCTGGTATCTGCCCAATTAAATCTCTTAAATAGATATCAAGTTCTCCATTTTTTTTAAAAGCATTTAAGTTCTCCAAGAAGTAAGAGTAGTTATTACTATCTATACCATATCTTCTTAGTGTTGCCACCATACCCTCTGGTAAAGACTCATAACTTTTAACACTTAATTCTTCCATTAAGTCTCTTGATTTAATATTAGCAACTATACTTCTGTGCATATCTGATTGTTCTTGTACTGCCATTGCATGAGTTGTAAATGTATCCCATGCTTCACCAAATGCTTCTTTAGTATAGTTCCATTTATTACCTTTAAACTTTAAATCTCTAGGACTACTATATTGCTTTTTACCTTTTGATAATTCCTTAGATATTAAGTCATCTCTACAAGCTCTCAACACAACCTTATCGGCTGGTTCTAATTTACTCCAACCATTAGCTATCATTCTTTCTATTCTATCTACACTTTCTTCTTGTGCCCCATTTAATAATTTACTTTTAGCTTTATTGTATCCCATCTGTACTATATCTTTAGTTGTTAAAGATATATCTGTTCCTTTTCTTCTATTTAAATAATTACTTATACCAAAGAAATCATCTAATACTAACATAGCATCTATAACTCCAACAGTTGAATTGTATACTGTATGTGGGATATTGACTGCCATATCTCTCAATCCTTTTACTACATTTGTTGGATATAATGCTAATGCTCCAAATGGGCTAGTACCATAACCAAAACTTCTACCTCTTTTATCTCTCATAGCATTCTTTGAAGTAACCATCATTCTATTAAATCCTATCTCCCCTAAACCTGTTGCATTTAATAGTATAGGATATAATATATTTATTGCACCACTAACAAAGTTATTCCAGTTCTTACTCAATACATTACCATAAGATTTTATTGGAGATGATTTAGTTACAGATGTTTTTAACATTTCTGATATTGTATTCACAATTAAATCATCTTGGTTTTTATTACTTTCTTTTCTTAAAGTTTTCCCATCAACTGTATCTTTTAAGAAATGTTTTTTCTCTACATTCTTATATACTTTATTTGTAGGAGATACTTTTGTAGCAAATGAATATAGGCTTGTCCCTAGTACACTTACCTCTGCTAAATCTCTAGCAGTTCTCTCATTGAAGTCTACTAATATTTGTCCATTATCTTTTACATATCCAGCACCATACATATCTTGTCTTCCTGTAAAGAATTTAAACATATCTTCATCGCTCTTAAAGTAATTCTTAAGTGCGCCAATGAATGTTGGACTATCTGCTCTATTCTTATTAGCTCTAGTTGTTTGTGATAGTTCATCTAAGAAATGTGCATATAGTACTGCAAATTGGTCAATAGTTAATTGTTCTGTAGTAATTAAATTCCCATCATTGTCATATATTTCATTACCTCTAAAATATTGAACTGCATAATCATAGAAGTTTTTGAATTTAAGTTGGTCTTCTGGTCTGATATATTTTTCAATAACTCCCTCTGGAACTTGAGATATATCTTCATAATCACTGAACAACACTTTCATCATATGTGTTTCATCAGTTTGATTATAGAATCCTTTATCATTTAACCATCTTAATTTATTTATTACTGCCTCAAGTCTTCCGAATCTTTCTTTGTCTTTTGTTGTGTATTTTTTAAACTTAGATACAAAAGATTTTTGTAAGTTCTTCATAGGAGAATTTTGTTGAACATCAATAATATTTTTTTGAAGTGCTTGTAATGATTTAAATACTTCTTTGTATATTAAAATATCTTCCATATCTTCTCCAACAATCTTACCATTATCTATAATAATATCAAATAGTTTATCTATATCGGTGTTCTTTAAGAACTTAATAGAACTATCTCCAACATCTGTTCTTATAATAAAATTAATTTTATCATAAGCATCTTGAATATTTGAATATGCTTTTTGTCTTTCTCCATATTTTTTTACATCTATATCATCTGACATTTTCTGAATTGTTTCAATCATACCAGATAAATTACTTACTATTTTTTCTTTATTTAATTTGTAGTCATATTCTTTACCATTATAGTTTACAAAGTCTCTTATATTTTCTACAACAGTTTCATCTGCTCCGTATTCTTTCATAGTATCAAGTAAAGAATTTACTTTCTTTCTATTTCTAGTTCTCTTTAAATAGTCTTGTACTTTTTCTGGTGTATCTAGTCCATCTAAATCACTTAAGTTATTTAAGAATTTGTAACCAGAATCTACTTTATTTGTAGCTCCTGTTTGTATTTCTTTTAATACTACTCTTAATTCTTTTGAACTTTCAGTATTTAATTTCCCTATTACATCATCTGTATATCCTAATTCTTTTAATCTTGTTTGAAGTGAGGATAATAATGTTAGATAATCTTCTGTCTCAACCATATTAGCTATATTCTTTTTTCTACCTATGAAATTATTAATAGCTTGTATATCTCCAAGTAAGTCTGTATATTGGTTAGCCATTGCTTCAACACCATCAAATGTATCATCAAACTTGCTAATGATATTATCAAAGTTTATATCGCCATCATATTTAACTGCTTGAATATCATTTAAAGATTTTATATCTATATCTTGGGATAATGTATTAGCTAATTCTTTAAACTCTGCTAATTCCTTTTGATATTTTTCTGTTTCAAAATAAGCATTAGCTCCCTCTTGTTTCTCACTAATATCTTTCCATCTATTAAGAAGTTCTTTCATTCTAGTTAAATTACTATGCTCTTCGTTATCAAACTTAAGAACTCTTTTATCTATATTAATCTTTTGTTTATTGTTTCCAGATTTATAATCAATAGTATATCCTAGCATCTCTATATGTGGTTCTATAATATTATGTAATTCTCTTTGGCTTAAATATCCATTATCTTTATTTTTGATAACAAAGTCAAGTAAGTTCATAGCTACATCTCCTTTAACCTCATTCCCCTCAACAACCGTTCTTCTAGGTAGTTTATTAAAATCATACATAAGAGATACAATACTATCTAAATCCTTTCTACTATACTGACTATCTGGGTTTGATATTTCTGCAACCAATCTTCCTATACCTTGTGAAAAACTTTCAAGTGAAGATACTATGTCGCCACCCTCATCTCTAGTATAGAATCCTAGTTCACTTAATATCTTACTTAATCTTTTATAGTTACCAAATACTTGGTTTATAGCCATACCATTTTGTCTATCAATGGTTAATGTTTCTTTAAATATCTCATCATATACATCTCTATCTGGTATTGATTTTTCTAAGTTTAAATCTATCTTAGCTGGATTAATTTCTAAATCTAATATCTTAGCTTCTATCTCTTTATTTGATAGTCCCTCAAACATTCCACCTTTACCTGTATTATATTGTAAATCTCCATTACTATCTAATGTAAATACTTTGCCATATCTTTCTGCTAATTCTTCTGCAGATAAACTAGCTAGGTCTCCAATGTTAGCTTGTTTTTTATAGGCTTGATAGAAAGTATTATTTTCTATTAACCCATCTACCCATTGAGTTAAACCTTGTAATCTTAATTCATCTGTTTGAGCTCCTAAGGATTTTTTAAATATAGGACTATTAACTTGACCAGTAATAAATAACTCTGCAAGTGCTCCCTCATTACAATCCTCTAGGAACTGTCCTATATCTTCATAGTAATCTCCCATGAATTTTCTAAACTCTTTTATGTTCTGTGTTCTAATTGATTGTGCTAAGTTTTCAATAGGTTTTACTATCACATCATCTACTAAAACATTTAGAGCTCTTTGAGTTTCAACACCTCTAGCTTTAGCATTACCATCTTTGTTTTCATATATAATACCAGCAGTTCTTTCTGACATCTTCTTAATTTCTGGGATTAATATATTTAATTTTTCTATTGTTCTTAGTTTTCCCCAATAAGCCACCTTTCCCATACCTGTGATACTCTTAATACCATTATCATCTAATACTTCTATTCTAGCATTCTTAATATTTTTAAGTTGTCTTATAGTATAATGTTCATTTACAATACTAGGGTCTTGTTTATAACTTTGTTGTTCCTGTGCCTTGTCTATTATATATCTAACAACATTTTTATTTTCATCAACATAAGCTATAATTTTATTTGTATCTGTTTCTAATACCCTAACATCACCAGATACAAATTCATTTCCAAAGTAATTTAAATAATCACTCTTAGTTGGAACTTTATACTTAGGTTCTGGTGTAGTGCTTCCACTATCTTGAATCTCTTCTGATATTTTAATTGGTTTGTTTTTAGATTTCTCCAATTTACTCTTATCAACCTTAACATTTTCCTCAACAGATATTCCTATTTCTGCTTTTACTTTAGCGTCTTCTATTTCTTTTTTATGAGCAACTTCAAATTCCTCATTTGTTATTTCCCCCATAGCATATTTATTTTCTAACTCTTGTGCTTTAGTTGAAGTAACAGAACTCTTTTCTATACCAGTATTCTTTTGTTGGTAGATAATACTATCATTATCTACATCTAATTTATAATCATTTGCAGTATCATAAACATCTATTCTAGGATTGTTTGGGTCTAGCTCTTGTTGATATTTTAGGTCTGGGTTATCTACCATTTTCTTTTTGAACAATTCTTTATTTGCTTCACCTTGGCCATGTTTGGCATCATATCCCTCTTTAAGTATTTGTTTTACAGATGTATCTGAATGAGGTCTACCTGTTGCACTTGCTTTTATTTGTGCAATATTATTTGCTACATCTGGTAGGTTCTTTGATAATTCCCCTTTAAAAATTTTTCTAGTAGTTCTTATTAAACTACTAGCTCCATCAATAATTCCTTGTGTCCCAAGTGCAACCACAGTACCAATAATTAAATCTGATTGAGTTAATTGTGGTTTATCTTCATTAATTAACTCATCTTCATACTTCATAGTTAAATAGTTATCAACAGCGTCCATCGCTAAACCTACTGCTTTTGTTTTAATCTTACCTAATTTCCATGCTGTTCCAAGTCCAGCAGAAACGCTATTGATAGCAACATTCTTTGCAAGTTCTGTAACATCTGTGAATCCCTCTGCTATAGCACCAGAAATATTCCCTATTACTCTTAATAATTTATCATCTATATCATCAATTACTTCTAATTGTTCTTTATCTAAATCTTTATATTTCTCTCTATATGTTTTCATTTTTTTAAGAACACCATCACGTTCTTTCTTTTGTCTTTCTAGGTTATCAAGTAATATAGTAAGCTCTTTATCTCTAGAATATTCTTCAAGTAATCTTTGTCTATCTTGTTCTGGAATTTCTCCATTATCATATCCACTAAGAACTGCTATCCTACTATCTATGCTTTTTTTAGAGAACTCAATATTATTTTCTATCATGTCTTTTCTAAAATCATTAAACTTAAGTGGGTTTTTATACACACCTTTCTTAGCTCCAATAAATATTGTTTTAGCAGTATTACCTAAATCAGAGATTGCTTGTTTATTCATTCTTCTAATATCTTCTGGTGTTAATCTATTTGACTCCTCTTGATTTTGCAAGTCCAATTTATTCATTATGATTGTATTATCTTGTATTAATTCCTCTGGTCTTTGTACCATACTCTATCTCTCCTTTATTTATTTTCTCTGGAATTTCTTTTGGCTTCATATATCTTAGCAAAATAATCTTCCATCTCTTTATTGTTTTCTATAAAATCCAATGGAATATCATAGATATTTAATGTTCCATTCTCAACTCTTTTAATGACCTCTGGTGTAAATTTTTCTCTGTAATAAGGGTTCTGTAAAACATCTAATCTTTCTTCTGCTCCCATTGTATATTCTCCATTTAAAAACATTTTATATTTGCTATCTACTAAACCACCTATCTCATTTATTCTATCCACATTACCACTTGACTTTTGAATAGTATTAGTAACTATATCTGGGTCTTTCTTAAATGTATCAAGATTTTCTAGTCTATAATTTTCTGCTGTATATAATTCTGTAGCTTGATATAACTTACTTCCTGTTTCTCCATTTGGTCTATATTGTGTCATAAGACTTCTTCTTGCCATATTCTTATTATGTCCAACAAGATTGTCTATTGTACTTTTTATAGATTTATCTCTATTGTATAAACTCAATATATCAGATACTTTATCTTGTGTACTTTGAGCATTAAATCTACTGCTTTGTTTCCCCAATAAATATTTTTCTGGGTTAGATAGTATCATTTTTAATGTAGGTTGTACCCATACACTATCAGTTGCATTACTACTAAATGGACTATCTTGTCCTCTAAATCCTGTAGTAACTTTACTTAAATCTATATTAGGAACTATCTTATTTGCAAGTTCTTTTTCTTTAACAATATCAGATAATTTTTCATCTGTGAAATATCTTATTGTTCCAGCTGGTATCCCTGTTCTATTTTGAATACTTGCTATCTTACTGTCTTTATATATCTTGTCATCTTTATATAAATTATTTACTCCATAGATTTCACCTTTTAATAATTCTGAAAATTGGTCAGCAGACTCTGGACCATCTATGGCATCATATGTATTCTTAATATTTGTAATGGAATTTTTATTTGTCATATCAAAATACATATTATTATTATACATATTTTTAATATCATCATATTGCCCATCTGTCAATGTATCAATAATATTTGGATTGTATAGATTGCTATAATCTAACCCATTATTGTTGAATGCTATTCTTGTTATATCTATAACATTGTCATTGGCACTTATACTATCCTGTAATTTATTCTGTCTATCTTTGACAGCATTATTTAATTTTTGTTCCCTTTGAACTCTTTTAGCTTCTGATTGGACATCTCTACTAGCTAATGTGCTTTCATAATTTCCAGCCCTTAACTTCCAGAATTTATCTCTAGTATTATAGATGAGATTGTAAGCATCATTGTATGGGATATTATTTTTTTGAGAATACTCTTGAGCATCTTTTTTAATACTATCTTCTGATAACATATATTTTCTAGTTTCTAAAATAGCTTTCATTTTTTTAGCATTGTTCATTATTAAGTTACCCTCTCCATCTCTCATAGGTTGTTTTGTTATAGGGTCTATCATTGCATATTTTTCATCTTCAAAATTATTAACAATATCATCTTCAATAACTCTATTCATATAATTTGATTGGATTGTTGTGAAACTATCTGCTCTCATCTTTCTAGTATCTATCCCTATACTATCAAGAGCTCCATATAATTGCCACATTGTATTTAAGTTATCATTGATAACATTCATGTCATTTGTGTTTGCACAATTCATTATTATTGTATTTGCTTGCAATGTAGCTCCAGCTAATGTTTCTTGCATATATCCTGTATTCATTTGATTTTGAATTGAATATAAAGAATCATAAGTTCTTTGTTTAAATCCCTTTTCTAATTCTGAATACTGTTCTGCTCCCAATCCCTCTTTTGCTGTCATTAATTTTATCTTTTGTTTTTCTATTAAATCATTATAAGATTTTGTTATTGCACTTCTTCTATCTCTATTAGTAAAAGCATTTGGGTCTGTTAAATTATCTGTCTTCCATTTATTATATTCATCTTCCATCTCATTTTTTATTCTTGTATATTGGACTTGTCTATCTACTGCAACTGCTTTATCTGAAAAGTCTGTTATTATTTTTCCTACATTAAGTTGTTCTGGTTTCTTTGCTACTCCAGATAAATCCATACCCATCAACGATGGCATTTCTTTTTCTATTGATAGCCCTGTTGTATTAATGAATATATTTTTTGCCATTATTATTTACCTCCTTTCCCTAGCATATATGCTATAGGGTCCATACCTTGATTTTTATTTTTAGTAGCAGATGTCCAATCATCAATTTGAGATGTAAAATATTTACTACTATAATCTGGTGTTTTAAGTTTACTATCAAAGTTTTCTATAGCATTATATGTATTGTCTTTACTTTCATCTTCTGCTTTCTTTGATACAAACCTATTCATACCACCTGTCATACCATCAATAATTTGCCCCAATGCTTTAGTCTTAGCATTAGCAGTCTCTTGGTCTATTTGTAATCTTCCTTGAGCTTCTGCTATATTAACATCTCTTTCCATTTCAATAGTCTTATTAGCTAATGATAAATTATTGTTAATATGATTATCTATTAGCTTATTCATTTCACTATTAAATTCATTATTCAATGTTGAATAAGCTAAACCTTTATAAGAACTTCCTTGTATATCTACTGCTCCTATATTCTGTGTTGCTTGTGTTAAGATTGCATTTTCTGCTTGAGTCCTTTGAATAGAAATATCAGATAAATCATTTGCATATTTACTCATTTGGATAGAATAATTTTTTTCAAAACTCTCTTGTATTCTTTTTCTATTTATATCTGCCCTAAACTTTAATAATTTCTTTTTCTCTCTACCAATATCTCCAGCACTAGCTAAACCACCTATACCAGATAAAATATTCAATCCAGACTCTGCATATCCACTAGCTTGTTGTACCATACCAAAATCCATAGTGCCTCCTTTCATTTAAAAAGAGTAGGAACATATACAATACTCCTACTCTATAATAACATATTCTTGTATTTTTGTCAACCATTATCTATATATAGTTTGTCCCTCTATATAGTTAATATCCATAATTTGTTTATAGGTTAATGTCTTGGGTAATGTATCTCTATATAATAATAGCTTTGCTATATTCTGTCTTGTTACCTCTTCGTGATTAGCTATCTGTCTAAAGCATTCAGATATTAAATCATCAACTTGATAAGATATAAATATGGAATGTTCTTGCACCAAAGGTAACATAGTTACTATATTTGTTACTGTGGTATTTAATCTTACTACTGCCACAAATATTGCAATGAGAACACCAAGTATACTACATATGGCTGTTATGATACCAGATATGCTTTTTAAAAAACTCTCCAATCTTTTAAAACCAGCCATCATTACTTACCTCCTTTGTAGCTATCTATAGTTCTCTTACCAAAGAACCCACCTAAGTAAATCATTATGACATTATATAACCCATCTTCAATAGGGAAGTTAAATGTTGGTTTTCCTGTAATAAAACTATACCATAGACCTATTAAGTTTGATAATAGATATAACACAAATGTTGTACCTATTAGTGGGAAAATACAACTAACTGCATTTTCAAGTACACCTTTTTTATTTGCATAATCTTCAATATCTAATTGTCTCATCTTTAATTCAAACTCCAACTTTTGTTTATCATCTAGTATAAAATTTTTACCTATATCAATTATATCTGATAGTATTTTTGTAGCACTTGAAATCATAGTAGCCTCCTATATTATTTTATTATTTCATTTTCAACTCCCTAAACTCTTTCTCTAGGCTGTCTATACTATCTATATAACTACCATATAAATATTGCCAGATATAATTATCTTCCTCTTTCTGTTCTCCGTGCATTCTCTTATATTCATTAATAGCTCCATATAGGACTTTATCAGCCTCCTTTATCTCCTCTATTCTATTCATTGCAGAATTATAATAGAAGTCAAAAAAGTTATTGTGTTTGTGTTCTTTTGCACATTTAGCTTTCCAGTGTAAAGTCTTAATATCTTTTAAACCATCCATCATTGTATCAATTAAATTTTTTATTTCTTGCATATACAACACCCCCTTATATAATCACTACAGGTTCAAATACAAATTTTGTACATGGTAAATTATAATGTCCATTATATTTAAATACTCTTGTATCTGTTTTAAATGAAGCTCCATATACTCTTCTACCTTTTATTTGGTCAGAATAAACAAAGTTTCCATTTTTATTTAATAAATAATATGCTGTTGTATCTCCACCTATTTTAATTATTACTGGTAATATTGTATCAGATGCTGGGATATTTTGTGTAATCATTAAACATACTTGTTGATGATTTAAATAAGTTCCCTCTGGTATACTTAATACTAAACTACCTCCTACTATTTCAACTTTAGTTACTACTACTAAATTATTGCATATATTACATCTTCTATTACAAGCCATTATCATCATCTCCTTTTAAATAAAATGAGGTGGGTATCCCCACCTCAATATCTCACGACAAAAGTGTCGGACTAAAAACGAACCTTATTAACAACCACAGTTCCCATATCCATTGAAGTTATATAATACTTCATATGGATTACATACAGGGTATGATGGAACAACTCTTGGGTTAGTTATATTAGTAATGTTAGTTGTTTGTTGTTGTAAAAGTGCAGATAGAGATAATGCTTGGTTTTTATCTCTTAAATTTTGGATAGTGTTTTGAGTTAATATATCAACTATTCTTTGAGTATTAGCATTTCCAGCTTCTATTAAATTTCTAGTATTCATGTTGTTGTTTGTTATGATTTCGCAAGTATTCTTTGCATTTTCATATCTAACAGAATCTATGTTTCTGTTAGTTCCGCAACAACAATTAGATAGTTGAGAACCTAAACCTTGAATAGAGCTGTTAAGTGCATATGATGAATCGCATACTCCTCTTTCAATTCCTCTTAAACCACTATCAATTTGTCTTTGACCATTCTTTAAATCTTGTAATGCGAACTGGTCTGTGAATAATTCTCCACCAGCAAATCCATTTTTCCCATTGAATCCGTATCCGTTTCCACCCCATCCAAACATCATAGCGATGATTAAGAATACTATCCAACCACCACCATTACCAAATCCAAATCCGTCTCCTTGATTACCCATACCATAAGGCATTACGGGCATAATTCCCTCTGTACTAAAACCTGCCATATACATCATCCTCCTCTATATTTTTATTTGTGCATTAAGCACATTCAATAAGCCCATTTATTTCCATCACTCATGTTATTGTTAGCTTTATTCCCTATAGAAGTATTCTTGTTTAATGGAATACCTAAAGCATTTAGGTCTATTCCAAATTGTTTTAGTATAGAATTATATTGTTGTGGTTGCATTTGTTTCACTGTCTGCAACTGTTCTTGTCTTTGTTCTGGTGTCATTGACATCCATTGTTTCTGGTACATTGCTAATGTGTCGTGCCCCAATGATTTCTCCAGTATTGACATTATCATTTGTTGTGGATTGAACATTTAACCCCACCTCCTCAAAGCCTTTTGACTTAAACATATTAAACATCGTAGGTGTAATTTCGTGCCATGAACCATCATCAATTACAATTTGTCTAGTATTTAAAGATACTATTGTTTGATTTTGAGTTAATACAACTTGGTCCAAATATCCTGTAGCATCATACATTATGTAGTGTGTAATAGAAAACTCTGGTTGCTGGAATGTTGGTCTAATAATTATTTTATCTGGAATATCTTGAGAATATTCTCGGTGCCCATAATTATTAGGAATAACAACTGTATCTTTACCACACTTACCACATTTAAAGTAAAAACCTATTGGTACTTTTGGTAACCACTCATAATTACCATTGAACATTGGGTTCATCTTTGCCTGTGGACTTATAGTGTCTAAACATCCAAATTGAAAAAAGTCTATGTTTGTTTCATGGCAATGTACACATTCTAATTTTTGTCCCATCGCTCTACTCCTTTCAATAAAATATTTATCTCTCTACTAATATATATGATAGAACATATATATAACTTTTGCATATTTTAGAAATATTTATGGAATTTATTTTTAAATGCTTCTAATTCTGGACTTGGTTTTGGTAGTACTAACTCATGTTTAGTGAACATACTCATACTTCTAAAAGATACATTATCAACTTCTGTTGAGGTTTGAATTTCATAAGCCATTTTTCTTAGGTTTATTAACATATCTATACATTCTTTTGCTAAAGTTTCTCCCATCTCTTTTAAAATAGATGGAGTATCCATAGCAGAATATTCATCTATTTGAGCTTGTATTTTATCTAGATCAATAGATAAATCTATCCACACTCTATTTTCTTTATCCCATTTACAATTTTCAGAAATAGGCTCTACAAACATAAGTTTATTATTTCCAATATAATATCCATCTGATAATACTGCTTTTCCTTGGTTTATTAAATTAAAATATTCACTTTCAATAATTGTTTTATCTATAACATTCATTAAAATCCTCCTATTCTTCCTATACCTGTAATTTTTGAAATATAAGCATTAGAAGTAAATGTAGCTATATTTAATCCATTTGTTCTAAATACTAATTTTGAATAAATATCACCATACACTGTGTTTATATATACGTCTTTAACATTTGATGTAGCACTAATTGAATCATTGAATGTTAGATCTCTAACATCATGTATTTTAGTAGATTTATATTGATCACTGGAATACATTACTGTAATTTCTATTTGTTTAAAATTTTTTATACTCTCAGTTAATGTTAATGTTTGAGCTTGTGAAATATATTTATCTTGACTATACAATACTTTAGTTTCATTTAAACCTCTTAAAAGATTATCATACTTTGCTTTTAAATCAGCAAGCCCTTTTCTATTAGTTTCAATCTTATTATTAACTTCATCAATTACAGGCGATATAGTATCTTCTGATGATACATTTTTAGCTTTAATAATATAATTTACTGAAATATTTTGAGGTCTTGACTCTGTTCCTGTAAACGTTTCTTGTGATACTGGGGTTGCATAGGCTTCATTCCCACTATTAAAAGCAGAATAAGCCCAATAGATAGGTTGCGTATTTGAATAATCACTATACTCATAAGTTCCACCCGTATTGTTGTCTAATGGTACTCTATGATTATGTTTCTTGTTATCATCATTTTGCCAACTTAATAATTCTCTGCCTTGCTTATTTCCCCTCAAGAACATATTTCTTAAGTCAGGTAAATATTTCTTACTTGTGTCTTGATTAGCATTAGGGATTTCTAACATATCTACTGTATATAACTTAAGTTCTCCTATCCCAGCATAAGCATTTGAGTCGTCATTTATAACTTCTATTTTAAATTTTTTGTACTCCTTAGTTTTAAAAGGTAGGTTAAATTCTCTTGTTTCACCTACACTGAATATAGTTTCAAAAGTTTTATCAAATAATACATCCTCTGAACTATCACCATTAACACCAAAAAGTTTTACAGTTTTAATTTTGCTACCTGTGATCTGATTCACAGATGAAATTTTAAATAAACTTATTGCCCTTTTAAAAGGGTATCCAATAGTTAATGTCCCGTTCTTAACTCCATTTTGTGTTAGCCACGAGTTCGCATCATTGATATTTTGTTGGTCAAAAGCTTTCCACCCTTGATATGAGGCACTGTACTCGCTTGAAGTAGTAATTATAAACCCATCTTGATTATTACTAGACATTACAGGAACTTCATTTTTTGCTAAACTTCTAAATATTTCTTCACTAATATGTCCACCGAAAGGTAATAAATCATATAACTCCGGATAGTCTTGTTGAGTTATCTCTCTACCATCACATAATAAATAACCCAGAGGAAGAACATCAGCAATAAAAGGAACTATTGTCCCTATTGGTAATCTTTCTCCTTTGTCTTTTTTGGCCAAACTGTTGATTTCATTTATAGCTGGAACTATTTCTTTAGCTGTTGTTTCAAGAGTGTTGTCTTGTTTGTTTTGTTTTTTATCAATCTCATCTTTTAAAGATTGAGCATTACCTTGATAATTGCCTTTATCTAGTTTATTATCTATACCCATAGCATTAATCTTTGATATTTCTATATTACCTTGTTCTGTAACAACTCCTTTTTGTTTTAGACCTTCTTGAGTTATTTCTGAAATCTTGCTATCTACTAAGTCAGTTATAATTCCAACCTCTTCATTACTTTTTACAGCTATCTCTTGTTTCCCCTTTTCAACTTCTGCATTAAAACTTTCAGCAATTTCTTGTATAGAGTTAGATGTAGCTTCCTGTATCTCTGTCATGGATGTATTCTTTAGTGCTACAATATCTTTTTTCAACTCCTCTGTATATTGTGTTACTAGGTCTTTTGTTTGTTCTTCTGCATCTGTAATAGAAATACCTTTATACCCATCATCAGTTTTTATCCACACCTCATCTGTATTTAATTGTGGAAGTATTAGGTCTATTGTAGTATCATCTGCTACCATAGCAGTTTTTTTAACATATTCCCATAACACATGAACATCATCAACAAGCTTATTGTAACTTTCAGTTAGTTTATTTATATCAACTTCAAAATCGGTTTGGTATTTAGAAGATTTTAAATCAACTACATAACATACTTGTATCGCTTCTGCTTTATTTATAATATCGTTATTAGTGATTTCTAATAATGGTTGGTTTCCACTTTTATCAATAGTATAATCACCAAGAGGGAGGTCTTTAAATTGTTTTTGTTTATATCTATAAAAGAATTTACAATCATCAATATTTATACCAGATATTTCGTATTTGGTTTGACCTTTGTTAATTTGAATTTCTTTTACAATAGTTGAAATTCTTCTTTGTTTGTAGCTCTCCATATTATCCTCCTTTGATTAAAAAAATAAGGGGAAACAAAGTCGCTTCCCCTTTATTTGTACTTTGTATTTAATACAAATTTTTATCTTATTGTCCTACTCTTAGTGTAATAGGTTTGTGTTTAATTTCTACGATTGACTCTGGCTCCAGTAAAGCAACTCCCATACTTCTTTTTACTTTACAGAAAAGAGCATCTTGTCCCTCATCCCACCAAGCCTTAGCCTCAATATCATTTTCAAAAGAAGCTACACCAATAGTTCCTTTTGGAATAATATAAATTACATCTTGGTCTTTAGTTGAACTTGCTACCTTAACTACATCACAACCAAATAATTGTCCAGCAGTAAATTTATTACTTAGAACCCAGTTGTTGTTTGTCATTTTCTCTGCTCTGAATAATCTAGCATATTGAGCAGTATCAAGTACAAGAGCAACTCCTGTTCTTCCCTCTGATACTGTTATATCTTTGATATTAGTTGAAGCATATACTGCATATTCAATTAAAGCATCTACTGTTGTAACATCTTCAATATCTTTAGATGAGTTATCAAATTTTGTAATGTTTGCTCTGCCATCTTTGACTGCCTTTAAAATTGTCTTATCTACTTCTCTTCTTAAAGCATCTGATAAAGATTTAACATAAGATGTTTCAAGGTCTAGTGAAGTTGAGTTAAGGTCAATAGCTTTGATTTTATCAGAAGCATATACATAATCAATAACAGCAGATATTTTCTTACTTTCTCCTCCATTCCCTGTATAAGAATCAGAATACATATTAAGAGAATTTGTTCCTACTTGAGACTCTCCCATTCTGTAGAAATTGTAAGTGTTAGCTCCTTTTACAGTTGCAGTTTCGGCATAATCAATTAGATTACTTGCCTTTTCTTCTTTTAGTCTTTGTAACATAGATACGGCAAATTGTTGTTGTTTAGTTTCTGTAATAGTCATATTTTCCTCCTTTATTTTTTAATTACTATTTCTTTAAAATACTTTTAAAAATTTCATTAAAATCATTCATATCTTCTGTTGATATATATGGTTTTAAATTTTGTTCAATAAACTCTCTTGTACTATCAATATTTACTTTTGGTTGACTTACTATCCACTCTTTGTATTTATCAAAAGCTATACTTGGTGTCATAACAACCTTTGGTTTTGTTACAGGTGTTTCCAATACAGTGTTAGAATTTGTTATTTTTTTATACATAGAATTTAAGATTTTAACTCCCATTGGAATTGACATCATACTCTTAACAATACTTTTATCAAAATTTCCCTCATCACTTAACTCATTCATTAAGTTTGTTATAGCTTTATAATTTCTTCTTTCTTCTTGAGTTAAGTTAGTTTTTAAATCTTGAATGATATGTTCTTTAGAGTTTAATAATCTTTTTTCTTCCTGTTCTTCTCTATAATTTTTTAAGTGAGAATTTATATAATACTCTGCTTGTTGTTGATTAAACCCATTTGCTTTTAATTCAGATAATTGATTTTTAATATAACCCATAGCTTCTTCATTTTCAAAATCTAAAATATCTTTGAAAGCCTCTAGGTCATAACCCTCTATATCCTTATAAATAGGTTTATCTTCATCTTCATCTTTTTTATCATCTTCTTCATAAAAGTTTACATCATCTGGGTTAAAGTCTTCTTGATTATCCTCTGTAGATTTATCATCATCTTTTTGTGTTTGAGGTTCACTGTCTGGACTTTTAGTTTCTTCGCCATTTTCTTTTCCACTTATTTCATTTACTATATCTCCCATTGTATCCTCTGTACTTTCTGGAGCACTTGTTTGTGGTTCAGTATTTGGTTCTGTTACATTTGTTTTTGTATCTTCTACTGCTTGAGAAGATGTTTGAACATCATTTACATTAGCATCCACTTTTAATTACCTCCTTTAATTATTTGTTCTCTTGTGCTTAAATCATAGATAAGTCTTTCATAGGTATTATCAATAAAAACTAAACCTAATTGTTTAGCTTCTATATTAGAAAATATAAAATAGTTATTTGCTAAACTTAGTAATTCTATAAATTCTTCATCTTTACCAAACTTCAATAATAACTCATTATATCTATCAATCTGTTTCTTGTTCATATATACCTCCTACATTATTATATATGATATGATAATGTTCAAGTATTAATCTATTTTGTATATTTTACATCATATTATTCATTGCTCTTAATTCCATCTTATCTCTTTCTTGGTCAATCTCTGCTTGTCTTAACATTAATGCTTGTTGCTGTGCTATGTTATTCTCTTGTTGCATATTCTTAGTAACTGACTGGTCTTTTAACATAGCTAACTCATCTTCTGTTTTAGCAAGTTGTAGAGGTATACCTAAGTTCTCTCTAAAGTAAGTTAATACCTTATCAAGTTTTAAACCTGTTTGCTCTGCATATTGCATTGCCATAAGTGATTGTTGTATGTAAGCATTAACCATTTCTACATTTTCACTTTCTTGGGATAACGCTAAAGCATTTTTATATACAATCATTGTTGTATCTAATGTTCCTACATCAAATTCTATCTTTCTTTTCTTAACTAAAATTTTAAGAGGTGTTAAGAATGTAGGCATTAATAACTCTCTTTCAAGTGTTTCAACATTTTATATTCATAATAGGTCGCTAATCTATTATCGTTACTTAGAGATAAAATAATATAATTTTCTTTTTTGTTTCTGTTTGATGATTTTTACATAATCTATATAACTTCTATCAAATTTATTTTTTCTTCTTTGCCCAATGTAAACTCTACCTTTGGGACAGTATGTAATATAAATATAACCAATCATCTTATCTCCTTTTACTGCTCTATGTTTCCACAGAGATTAGACTATATCTTCTCCTGTTCTAGGAGTGTACCATTTCCACTCGCTTGAGTGTACGCTCTCTTGAGCTAGTCGTTAGGCTTTTACAGTTTACACCGATTTAGCACGGTAGGTTACCATATCATTTTATTGACTTAGGCTTTCCCCGTTTAGATACATTTAACATTGCACATCCCTATGCAACTCGCCTTGAACTTCCGTTTAAGCTAAGTGCCCACTTTTGTCTTAAAGCATTCAATCTTATTTGAGATTCTAATGCACTTCTTCTCTTATAATCTGATACATTACCTAATGGGTTAGATGTATATAGATTTCTTATTTCATTTTTTAAATCCATTATATCTTGGTCTAATGGAAGAATATTACCAACACTATGAATTGGTTCAACTGAAATATCTTTTTTTAAAGACATATCAGTAGGTGTAGCTGTCCCAGCATAGTTTTTCGCTCCAGCTTTTAATGAAAGCATTTGAGCTAAAGCTCTATCACCTCTAATAAATAAAGGTGGGTCAATAATCTTTTCAGCAGATATTTTTCTTAACTTTTTCTTTTCATCTAACTCTTTAAAAGTTTTAAGTCCCTTTACAGATAGTCCTATACCATTGGGGTTATTGCCCTCTTTACTCCATCTAAATATAATAATAGGACAGTATTCTAATTCTATTGAAAACAACTTTTCATTTAAATTATCTGTATATACTTCATATATAAAGAAATGATTATCTCTATCAGATGGATACACAACTTCTAATAGTGTTACACTATCTTTATTCATATCCTCTATCTTTTCTGGCATTTTAACATTATCCCCAAACATTAACTTAATGCTTACTCCATTCATATCTCTAAGATATTTAAATATATAATTTGGTCTACCAAATTTATCTTCCCAATAAAATAAATCATCTTGTGGCAAATATTGGAATACAAAAGGAGTAATAGGGTCATCTCTTTCTGCGACCCTAAATGCTCCTACTCCAATATTTACACATTCCCTTAGAGATCTAGCTACTTCTGAATAATAGTTAGATTGATTTAAATATGTATATGTTACACTTGATATATCTTCTAAAGATTTATTTAACATTACAAGCTCTTGATTAGATACAAAATCTTCTGTATCTCCATTAACCAATCTATATAACTCTTTATTCATTTGTATTGTAGCCCAAGCAGAACTTCTACTTATCATTGAACTCATAAGGAATGAAACTAAATCATCTAATGAAGTTGGGATAATACTATCAATTTCATTGACAACAAAACTTTTTGTGTTTGTATCTAATATCTGATATGTATTATCTGTATATTTTAAAACTTCATTATATACAGACTTAATATCATTCTTAGCTTTTTTTGCTTTTTCCAAATAAAATCTAATAGTATTTTTGTCCATTTGATTCCTCCTATTTACTTCTTAACATTTTTTTAAGTCTATCCTCATCAGTTTTATCTGTTAAGGATTTTGTGAAGTCAACATTAACATCAGTTAAACCAACACCAGTATTATCTTCCATTAAACCATCTTGTTTGTTAATTTGGTCTTTGGCATTGGCTACTTGTTGTTGATATTCTTTCTCTGCTTGTTTTTTAGCATTCTCTTGTCTTAGAGCTTCTTCTTCTCTTTTTCTCATTTCTTCAATTTGCTTTTTTTGTTTTGAGCCATCAAGGTCAAGAATATCTCCTGTTATACTATCAAGACCTCCAGTAATTGCTCCTACTGTTCTTCTTACTGCTCTACCCATTTAATACCTCCTGTTTTTCTCTTTTTAAAATAATATGTTTTTGAATATCATCATTATACTCTTTGAATACATTATGACTACGTACTAACCTTTTAATAAATTTTTCTGTTTTATATCCCTTGTCCCAACAAAAACCAACATAATAATATTTAATAATATCTGATACTATTTTCTGACATGGGCCTAAAATATCTTTTATATCTCCACTTAACTTTATGATAGAGAGCCACACAACATTATCAATTAATTCTCCATTAATATAATATCCAAAATATTTATACCAAGCAGAAGCCCGTACAACTGTATTAGTTTCTTTCCCAACATAGTGTGGGTATTTATCTTCATCAAAGTTTGGTTCATCGCATAATACAAATTCATTTTTGATTTCATTATGTAAATATTCTCTTAGCTCTTGAGCTATGCTCCAATACTTTGGTGGTGTAAATTGATGAGATACACAAAACACTACAACATCATATTCTGGGAGATTATCTATGTATAAATCTTTCCATGAACTTCTTTGAAAATTAAAAGGACTATAATAACAAACCTCACTACTATCTTGGCACACCCATAAATAATTAGAAATTAAATCTTTATCTTTCCCCCACTTAACCCAATTCTCTATAGTTAATTCACTATCATCATTTCCATAAGTAATATCATGGTGATAATCAAAATTAGTAACATGGTGATAATCTCCTAAATTCCCCATAATAGATATTATCTCATCATGTTCTTGGATAAGATAACTTTCTGCATTTTTACATTTATGCTTTAAAACATCTTTAATAAAATTTATTGTTTTGGTATCTGGTTTATAATTTTGTGTTCCAGTTTTCCATTCTATAACTTGCCAAGATTGCTCTGGGGTCAGTTCATCATCTATATATTTTTGATATTTATGACAATCTTTGAAACAAATATCAATATCAATACTTAATATATTCATAAACCCTCCTTTAATTAATAATAACTCCACTTTCAGTTCTAACACTTTTTTCGTATTTATTTAAAAAGAAAGCTATATTCATATACTCTAAACTATCTGCATCATTAGATGGAGCAAAACCTGTTCCATGTTTAGGCACATAAATAATTTCTCCCTGTGGTGTAGTTTTCCATTCATATGCTTTAATAATAGACACAAATGTTTTTACACTTGAATCATCTACAAATTGTAAATCTCCTGTTTCTATTGCTGTTCTTGTTATCTCTATTGCCCTTAATACACCAATATGATTAAGTGTAACAACATTAAATCCAGCACTTCTCCAGAACTCAACTCTTGATGTTAAATATCTACTTGTATCTATAATATTCTTAGCATCTTGTGGTAAGATAATAGTAGCAAGTCTTATAGGTATATTCCTATCTTCTAACCATTTTTTAACATAATCTATATAATGTTGTGTTGGAACATTCCTGTTCCTATAATTGTGAATTATATTCAATTTATCATTTTGGAATGTAGCAAATGTATAAGATGAGTTATCAGATGTTCCTAAGTCGGCAGATATGAAAATTGGTGTATCTTTTATATCTGGCATTGGTATAAATTTAGCATTCTCAAGTGATGCTCCATAAATAGATAAATCATTATAGGCTGTAAGGTCTACATTATATTCTGAATTATATCTAGCTTTTGACATTAACCCTCTAGCAACTTTTAAATCATCTTCTGTATAAACTCTATTACCATCATTATCAATAGCTTCATCAGCTCTTATTACACTCTTATATCCTTTTTTATCTGGGTCAAGTATAGATTGGTTAAAGAAGCTACCATATCTTGGTGTACTTACACATATTATACGACCCTTAGATTTCTGTACTGACGGAATTAGATACTCTAATGTACTTTGTCTTACAAGTGCACATTCAGAAATAACCAATAGATTTACGTTACTCATTGTGTTAAGGTAGGTCGTTAATCTACCCAATATTCTTTAGAAGTAATTGTGTTTTTTTAGTGTCATGCTTTTTGTCATATTTATTTAAAATATCTTTTATTAATTCTGATAATACTTCTTTATTATTTTTGTATGTACATGATACTATTCTATCTCCCATATATCCCAATATTTGTTGTTGTCTTTTTATAACTTTATTAACTTTCTTTCTATTTACATTAGAATATATTTCTTCTATATCTGACTGAAATTCCAATTCCATAATAATTTCTCCATTATCTAAATAAAATAATATTATTGGTTTTTTATGTTGACTATTTTTTATTTTTAATTTAGTTTCGTTTGATGTTTTATAATGTCTATTTAATAATCCCTTTGATATATTTCCCTTATGTTCATCTGATAATTTAGTCCCAAAATATAACTTTGATAAGTAGTCTTTTCTTTCTTGAGATAATTTATATCCATATGTACCATCTCCACCTTTTGTTAAGTTATATCCATTTTCAAAAGAATTATATTTTTTAATATATTTTATTTCCAATTCTTTTAAATTTTGTAAATCAATAACATTAGTTTCATATAATTTCTCAAAAGTAAAATTTTCAATACCATATTTTAAAATAGCTTTATGTATTAATCTATGGTTTTTATTGTTTTTATCTTTTGATACTTTTGGGTGTTGTTTCCATCTAAACTCTATATCTTTTGTAGTCATTTCAATATATATTTTATTATTTATTTTATTTGTAATCTTATAAATCCCAGTCATTTCTACTCCTTTGAATATTCTTATAGTTCTTGTTCCTATAAGTTCAGACTATATCTTCTACTAACATAATATTAGTAGCCTATCTTTTCAAGTGGACTTCCACCTTACACTGCTACATTCATCACAGTTAGTCGTTAGACACTACCTATAAAATAGGCTTGGTACGGGATTGGCATCACAGCTATCCCCCGTTTAGACAGGTTTAAAGTGAGCCAGTAATTAACCCACTAATGTATCTCCATCGTCTCCTACTATAGAAATAATACTACCATTTTTGAACCGAATTGTGTTATCATAGAAATATAAAGAACCACTTCTTGATTTTTTTAAAACTCTAGGGTCAATAATACTTTCTATCCATCTTTCCCCCTCAAATGTTACTCCCTCAAATATAGCTTTAACTCCTTGTTTTATTTGTGGGAATAAGTAATAAACCCTGTAGTTATCATTTTCTATACACTTTCTGCAAGCATAAGAAAAGACCCATTGGTCTTTCCCTAATCTACGAGCCCAACAAATATAAGCTATTAAAGTATCGTGCATAGCATCAAATTCCTGTTCAACTTTTAACTGATAAGGTCTATGTCTAAATCTAATAATAGGTCTATCTTCTTGATTAGCACTTGATATTTTATTGTACATAAATGAACTAATATTCAGTGTCATTTTCTTTGTTTGCGTTTTCCTTTAACAGACGTAAAGCCGTCATTCTTTCGTCTGATGTTCTATATGCTTCAACTATTGATTTTAAGTCCTTAGGCGTTTGATATTGTTCATCAAGCATAATATTGTGTAATATAGACTGTGCATCATTATAGAATGAAATTTTATCATAGATTTCATTAACTACTTCTAAGCTCCAATCTGAAAATTCTGGTTTTTGTTTTAATAAACTCCATTTCTCTACTTGACAATATTTTTGTAGTGTAAATTTATTTAACCCTAATTGTTCTGCTATAGCCACTATACTCATATCAGTAGTTATATATAAACTTCTAGCACGAGCAATTAAATCTGTACTTACACTTTTTCTTTGCTTCCCAAGTTTACTGCTAGGTTTTTTGGCATCTAAAATTTCTGGGTCGCACAGTGTAACTTCTTTTTCTATTTTTTCTTCTTTCATTATTCCCTCCTTAATATGCTAAAAATCCATTCACTCCTCTTATCTCAATCGTATCTGTTGTTCCTCTTGTTTCTATTGAAATAGTTAAATCAATAATAGGGACTGTTCCCATGAAACTATAAATTGAATGATCCCCTTTTGATGTATCCCCTAAGTTCTGCATTGGTTCATTATTAATAGAAACTTTTTTTATAGCTTGTTTATTTTGAGCATAAATATTTGATACTATTTTTCTATAAGATGATGAGTAGTCATTTAAATATATACCTTTCTCATTTTCTATAAAAGGCATATTTAAAACAACTTCAACATTATCCATATTATTATCTGTTAATTTATAATATGTTACACCAGATATAATATCATCATTAAATCCAAATATAGGATATGTTAAATCAAATTCAATACCTATTTTTCTAAAAAGCCCATCTCCTATACTATTATATATTTTCATAGTATCCCCATTGTTACGAGTTACTATTAAGCTATTGTCTTCATTAATAGTTCCCTTTGAAATATATTTTATATTATGTTTTGAGAAATCGTACTTCTCAACTATAATATTAGAGAACCTAATAACTCCAGATTGGAAGTCTGGGACAATAGCCCTTAACAAACCATTCTTATCTACATAATAAAATATATCTTCTATTAATGTTGTTATGTCTGTAGGTTGTGAATTCCCAGCTATATGTATATTTGACATATTAATACCATTAATAGAAGAGCCATATCCAGCAACTATAATACCCTCTGTACAACTAATATATAGACCATTTCCTACAACAAGTTTCTTTATACTAGGTTGGTTACCATCTATAACAGATGGTTTTATAAAGAACCCAGCCTCTGCTTCAAGAGATGGAACAAAGTTATTATAATCTAATATCTTTGAAAAATAAATCTTATCAGCAGTAGCTATAGCCAACCTAGATTGAAATTCAACAACATCAATTATTTTAGTTTTATCTTTAACAAAATCCTCTAACACTCCAAATATTAATTTACCCTCTGTGTTTATGGGTTCTGCTTTTGTAAAATAATAACTACCATATTTACTATCCATAGTTCTGTTTGTAAAATTTATTTTAGTATTTTTTAAATGATAAGATAAATTTTCTTTACTTGTTTGGAAGTTTTTAAATACTAATATTGTAGTTCCAGCAACAGCACCATCTAATTGGTCTATTGCTATAACAGATTTATATTGTTCATAAACCCTATCTATTTTTAAACCAGAGTTTTTTAAAAATATATCTCCATTACCATCTATTTTTAGTTCTCCATCCTTTGGCACAGAAGTCATTAATTCTGGTCTTATTTTATTATCAATACTAAAGCATTTATATATATCAAAAGCAACATCTTGTTTTTGTTGGAATGGAAGTTCTATTGTATCAAAGAAGTTTGTAGTTCCTATTTCTCCATTCTCATTAATAGCAAATACAGAAACATTCTTATTTTTATCCTTAACAAAAATAAAATCATTAAATATATTAATATTACAAAACTCATCAAGTTCAGATAAACCACCTGTGCTTATTTCTCTACTATTTACTTGTGCAAGAGTTTCTTTATTAAAAGATAATATTCTGCTTTTTGTAAACACTAAAAAGAAATTATATTTAGTATTAAGTTTATATATAATATACTCATCTGTTTTTGCATCTGCTATGAGTTTATGTTCTTCATATTTCTTAGCAACCCTTAATGTTCCCATTTCTGATACATAAAAGTTTTTAATACTTTTAGCAGATTGCATTGATATTTCAGAGTTTCTAAAACCATTTAAACTATCTCCAACTTCCCCATAATTAAACATTGATTGATAAGTAAAATTCATTTTCATATTATCACCTATCCCTCAATCTCAAAAGGTAGTCCCTCTGATATTGTTATTCTATTAATAATATCCATTCTTTCTTGCTCTAGTCTTGGTATTTTACTAGCATAAGTATCATAAGCCTCTGCTAATTTAATAGCTAATTTAACAACTACCAGTGGTTCTATGTATGGTGGATAATCAGCTAAACTCATTTCATAACAATAACATAAATCAACTTCCTCTTCTTTTGAGTATATAAATTCACTTTCTATCCTAGATAATCTATCTGAAATCCATATTCTATTTAGATAGTCAGTAGGAAGATTATATCTATATTCCCCTCTTAAATTTTTGTCTTTAATATTTTTTGTTAATCTTATTGTTCTAGCATTAAACATAAAATTATTATCCGTAGCCAATTCACTTATAACAACATCAAATAATGTATCAGCTATTTTCATTCTATCCGTTATGTTGATATTGTATAATTGGTTTTGTTCACCTAATCTTAAGAAAGCTAGATTAATAATCTTATCTTTACTTAACATTATTATCTACCTCCATATTTTTTTTAGATTTTCTTGATTTAGTTTTTAGTTTATCTTCTTGTATGTTTTTATTTTCAATAACCTTAGCAACTAAATCTCCAAAATAAAATCCATCGCAATTATTTTTCATCTCATTGAATATACTTTTGACAATATCATAGTCTCCATGTGTAAATAAATTTCTCTGACCTATACCCTGTCTTACTATAATAGAGTAAGTTTTTTCAACTGGATGTTGAACTACTTCAATAGATGTTATAGAATTAGCTGGTATGATTTTGTCTGCAAATAATAAATCTTTCATATGTTACCTCCTCGCTTGTTCATTTATTGAATAAATCTTAATAACCCCACCTGTTTTAGAAAAATAATTTCTATACTGATAGTAATTAAGTTTAATTCCAGTATACCTACTAATAATACTTTGTTTAAATGTTTTTAATTCCCAAGATAAATGAGTAGAAAATTTACCCTTAGAACTATCATAAGTTTCTAAACTTTTTAGAATAACTAATATTATATCTTGTTTAAAATCTTCTCTTTCGTCATAAGGAATTAATCTCTTATTTTTATGGTAGAAATCATATATAGTAGATTGACAATTTTTGACACAACTTTTATCTATTGTATCTATAAAATTCTGCAAAATATCCATATGCACCTCCTATAATTTAATATGATATATGTAATATTATATTTTGTCTTTTTAAAATAATATAATATAACCCCTTTTACACCATATATTATATCACAAAACACAAATAAATTCAATATGTTCCATTAAATTTTTAAAAATAATGTTGACAAAAAATAAATTATGTGGTAAACTATTTATGGATTTGGGAGATTGTCGCCCCATTGCTCATGGTTAGTTCGTGAGAAAACACTTTGCTATTAGATAGGGGATAGCACAAACAGAGAACCTATCATTAAACATTCGGTTGACCGAAAGTTTAAAAGACAATAAAGAATAGTAATTCAATTTACAACAATGTACGATAAAAGGGTTGTCAGTTTCCTTAACAGAAAGCATTGGTTCTTTTATATATTTTATAGGGGTTGAGAACAAGTAGTGGAATTACCACAATAATTATAGCTCCTTTACTTTATTAAAAGTATAAACTGCATTGTTCCCTTTGCTATTACTTTGTTTAAATTTTTGTTTTAAAATTAGAGGTTGGAGACCATATAAGATACACTTGTAAAATTTCTTGGGAATGGAGCGAAATAACTTATTTAATTAAGTTGGGTGTATTGGGGGATAAATTATTATTATTTTTTTATTCTTTCTAGTAGGGGGGAAGTCCGTCCGTCTAAAGCCGTCCGTCCTAATCGCATTAATCAATTAGAAATGTTATTCAACTAAACGTTGAACAACATTCCCAATTAATTAACACGATATAAAAAAATAATTATTCAATATTGGGTTGTGTTGAGACTATACGAAGTATAGACGAAACACAATCCAATCAAGTAATAGTCTAATAAAAATTAATCTAAAATAATTATAGATGTGATTAAAAAAATAATAATAAAAAAATGTTGACAAAAAATAAATTATGTTATAATATAGACCTAAGTAAAGGATAATAACCTTAACAATAATATTAAATTTTAGGAGGTAAGATAGTATGAAAAACAACTTGATAGTAATGAATGGAGAATTTGGAGCGGTAAGAACTATGGTTATGAATAACGAGGTTTGGTTTGTGGGTAAAGATGTAGCTGAATGTTTAGGGTACTCTAATACAAGAGACGCTTTATCAACACACGTAGATGAAGATGACAAAGCTGACGTCGCAATTCACGACGGCAGACAGAATAGAAATATGATTATTATAAATGAATCAGGTTTATATTCATTAGTGCTTAGTTCAAAACTTGATAATGCTAAGAAATTTAAGAGATGGATAACATCAGAAGTTTTACCAAGTATTAGAAAGAATGGCATGTATGCAACAGAAAATACAATAGAGATGATGTTAGATAACCCAGATTTTGCAATATCATTACTAACAAAACTAAAAGAAGAGAGAGAAGAAAAGAAAAGACTACAAAATAAGATTAAAGAAGATAAACCAAAAGTTGAGTATCACGATGAAGTGCTTCAACCAAGTAAGTTAATAACAATAACACAAATAGCTAAAGACTTGGGAATGAGTGCAGTAAAATTAAATGAGATATTACATGATTTACATATACAATATAAGAAAAGCAAAAGTTGGTGTCTATATTCAGAGTATGAACACTTAGTTCCATCTCACTTTGATTATCATATTACAAAATATGGACAAGTGTTAAAAGCTACCGAGCTTGGAAGAAAATGGATAATAGATATATTAAAATCAAAAGGAAAGATAAATAAATAAAAAATATTTAAGAATTAAGATAATTAAAATTTTTTATAAAGGAGAGTGATGTTTGTGTCATTAATAGTAAAAGTAGAAAAAGTAAATGATGTATTAGTAACAACAAGTAACAAGGTTGCAGAGGAATTAGGTGTAAGACATGGAGATTTATTAGAGAAAATAGACGGGTACGTAAGCAAATTTAGCTCAACGGAAAATTCCGTTCAGTTCTATATTCCTAGTGAATATAAAAGTAGAGATGGAAGAAAAATTAGAAATTATCTTATAACAAAGAAAGGTATTGCACAAGTTATTGGTGGATACTCTGGAGCAGTAAAAAAAGCATTTGATTTAAACGTAGCTTACATTAATGAATTTGAAAGAATGGAAAATATAATCAATAAACAAAATCAAATTGGAGAAAGAGAAAGATTATTACTTGGTTTATTTAGTAAGGATAACCTTGTTGTAGCAGAGTCTTATAATAAATTAATAGAACTTGAAACAACACCTTTAAAAGAAAAGATTGAAACAGATAGACCAAAGGTTGAGTTAGTGGATAATATTTTAGAAGAGAAAAAATACTTTGATGCAAAGGAACTAGCAAAAATGTTAAACATTAAAGGCTTTGGTAGAAACAATCTTCTTAAATATTTAAGAGATAAAAAAGTTTTAAACTGGAGAAATGAACCTTATCAAAAATATGTTGAGGATAAATATGCAAAATTAATAGTAGTAAAAACTGGAATGGGAGTAAAAACTAAACCAGTGTTCTCTGTAAAAATGTTAAACCTTTTAACAAAAAAATTAAAGAATGAAAATAAATAGGGGGTATATGTTTAAATCAGAAAGAGAAATGCAAGACTTGTTTGTATCATTGTTAAAGAAAAGAAAAACTTGTGGATTGATATTTGAAGAAGTTGGGAATAGAAATTTCTTTTTTCGTACTGATATTATTGAATATAAAAGTAGAACAAATATAATTGCCTATGAATTAAAATTAAAGGATTTTCACAAATTAATAGAACAATGCTTAAAAACTATTAGATTATATAACAAAACATATATGGTTATTCCTGAAAATAAATTAGATAGTTTATTATCAGCTGTAGAACATTACGAAAATAAAAATATTAATAAAATTGGTATTATCACATTAAACAATGAAAAATATAAAATTATAAAACAAGCATCCGATACCAGAGATTATACGGACAGTTACACTTGTACATTAGTATCGGATTTAATTATTAGAGGGTATCACAAAGACGGGATAAACAGTTGTAAAAGTTACAAATAACAAAAATGTTATGATTTAAGATAGGAGGCTAATATGAAAGAATTAAAAGATTATTCAACTAAAGAATTGGCAGAGGAATTAATAAAAAGAGGTGGAATACAAGTTTTTTATGCAGAGCCTTACGAAGACTACCAAATAATTGTTGGAGATAAGGAACATAAAGCTAAAGGACCAGCTATTTTGATAGAAAATATAGATTAAGGAGAGTATATGAGAGCATACAATAGAAGTAACAAACCTAAGCATTGTACAAAAGGAAAATATAAAGATGATTTTTTGAAATAAGATATTGTAAAAAAGCAAGTATAACAAAAAGAAGATTTTGGTTCTTTGGTCTATATACTAGAGTTTTAGAAAGATATAGATGGAGTGCTGTTGCAATTTAAATTAAAGAGGATAGATTAATCTCTATCCTTTTTTATTGACAAAATATATTTAAAGTACTATAATGTTTATATATCAAGTAAAAATATAGCAGTTGAATATGATGAAGAGCAACACAAATATCAAGAGAAAGAAGATAGAGAAAGAGAAGAATATATCAAAACTAAATTAGGTTGTAAATTTATTAGAGTTTCTATAAAAGATAGTGATGAGTTAAATATAGGTTTAGTATTAAAGGAAATAATGGAGGTAAAATAAAATGGAACAAGGATTAATTAAAATTGAAAGAAATGAAAAAGGGATTTTAGTAGTAAGTAGTAGAGTAATAGCTGAACAGTTAGGGAAAAGACATGATAATGTTGTAAGAGATTTAGAAAGAATTTTAGAAAACTCAAATGTTAGTTCTCTAATAATTTCAAGCACTTATAGGGTTGATGGGCAAAAAAGAGAGTATAAAGAATATTTACTAACTAAAGACGGATTTACACTTTATATGTTTAACATTCAAGGACACAATGATTTTAAATTAGCTTACATCAACAGATTTAATGAAATGGAAAGAGCATTACAGGTTAAACAGGATTCATATATGATTGAAGACCCTATTGAGAGAGCTAAAAGATGGATTGAAGAACAAGAAGAAAGAAAAAGATTAGAGCTTAAGATACAACAAGATAAACCGTTAGTTGATTTTGCTAATCAGGTGTCTACATCTTCAGACAGTATATTGGTTAGACAGTTTGCAAAATTACTGTCAGATGAAAATATAAAAATAGGGGAGAGAAAATTATATCAATGGTTCAGAGATAATGGATATGTTTGTAAGAACAGTACAGAACCTACCCAAAGGTCTATTAATCAAAATTTATTTGAGATTGTAGAAAGAACTGTTAAAACCCCTTATGGGGATAAAATAGTTCAAACAACTAAAATTACAGGCAAAGGACAAATATACTTTACAGAAAAACTAAGAAAAGAAATTAAAAAATGAAAATAAATAAGAGGTAACCAATTTTACATCCTTTTATTGACAAAAATTTTATTTTGTGATATAATACTTACATAACAAATAAAAATAGGTTGACCGAACCTAGAGGGAGGAGCATATGAATATATTGAATTGCATGGGCAATATAAAAGAAACAGAAAATGGAGCACTTGTATATAACACTAGTGGTCAACAAGTCGTAGATTTATTCGGTCTTGCTGGAGCAATGAGAGGTAGAAGTATAGTTGATAAGCAATCATTATTCTCTAGTGCCTTATTAGAAGACCAAGACCTTGCTATTAGAACATTGTTCTATATTAGAGATTGTAGAGGTGGACAAGGAGAAAGAGATTTCTTTAGAGGTGCTTATTTATCTTTAATTGAACATGATGTTGATATTGCAATAGCTAATATAGAAAACATTCTACATTATGGTAGAGTTGATGATTTAATAGACATTGCTTATCATACTGACAATAATAAATTCAAAGATGAGACAGTTCAATTTATTAGAAATTGTTTAAATGAAGACTTAAAAAATATGAGTAAGGGAAATCAAATTTCACTATTAGCAAAATGGCTACCTAGTATAAATGCTAGTAACAAAGAAACAATAGCAAAAGGTAGATGGTTAAGACACTGTCTTAATATGAAAGAAAGTTCTTACAGAAAAGCTCTATCAAAACTAAGAGCTCATTTAAATATAGTTGAAAAGAACATAACCACTAAACAGTATGAGAAAATAAATTATGAACAAGTTCCATCTCAATGTATGAGAAGATTAAGAAATACTTTCCATAAAAATGATTTATTAAGATTTGAAGAATATCTCGCAAATGTTAAGAGTGGAGAAGCTAAGATTAATACCAAAACAAACTACCCATATGAAATGATTAAGCCTTATCTGGAATATTGTTACTATGGTGTTTTATCTGATGAACATTACGATGATGTTCTTGAGACTATGTGGAAAAATTTACCAGACTATATAAAAGGAGAGAAGCTATCAATAGTTCCTATTGTAGATACTTCTGGAAGTATGGAGGGTCTAGCGATGGAAGTTGCAGTATCTCTTGGAATATATATATCAGAGAGAATGGGTGGTCCATTCAAAAATAAATTTATTACATTTAGTGAAAGACCTAATATGATTGATATATCTGATTGCAAGACTTTATTAGAAAAAACACAAAGAGTTGTTGAAGCTCCTTGGGGCATGAACACAGATATAGTAAAAGTTTTTAGATTAATATTAAACACTGCTATATCATATAATTTAAAGCAAGAAGATTTTCCTAAACAGTTATTAGTTATAACTGATATGGAGTTTGACTCTGGAGCACCATACTATACTAAACCAGCTGGAACATTGTTTAGTAACATGAAAAAAGAATATGCTAATCATGGATATGAACTTCCTAAGATAGTGTGGTGGAATGTTGATGCTAGAAACGATACATTTCCTATGAAATCAGATGATAACTGTATATACGTATCTGGGTGCTCACCTAGCATAATGGAAGCAGTTATCAGAGGAGAAAATTTATCTCCACTTGATTTTGTAAAAACTGTGGTACTAAGTGATAGATATAAAAGGGTAATAACAAAATAAAAAATTTTTAAAAAAGTATTGACAAACTTTTAAAAGTGTGATATAATACTTACATAAAGATTGATAGACCCGTACAGCAATTTTAATAGGTCAAACTGCTAATTTGAATACAAGGGTCTAGTAATAAAAAATAAAAGCACGTACAGCAATTTTTAAATATTCTTATTTGGCAAAAGATATATCGTGCTTTGTAAATATAGGCACTTCCAGCAAACTCAAGAAGAAAATATCAAAACATTCTAAGTTTGAAAAAGAGATGTAACAAAGGTTAGAGTTTATAATACTATACTCTACTTCGGACTCTAACCTTAATACAAGAAGTAGAGTTTTAATTCAAGTGCCTAGATTTCTGGGAATATCGTAAAGGTCGGCAGTATTTTATTGCATTATGATTATATTACCTCACACTATTAATTTCCTAATGCAATAAAATCAATTCAGTTCAAGTCTGAATATTCTCATACCCCGTAATTTATTTCAGTTGGCAGAACTGTAAAACTGCCACTTATAGTAGGATAGTCTAATAGGGAAGACAATAGATTGCTAATCTATCGTGTGAAAACACTTGCGAGTTCAAGTCTCGTTCCTACTGCCATTCTGGTATAGCTCAATAGGTAGAGCACATGACTGTTAATCATGGTGTTATAGGTTCGAGCCCTATTACCAGAGCCATATGTTGTCTTAGTTTAATGTAAAACATATCAAGATACTGGTTCAAGTCCAGTAGACAACAGCCATATATAATCATTTTCATCATCACTCATGGTAAGTCGCAGAATGTTATTGTTAGCTTAAAGCCAATAACTGTATTCCTTAATGCGACTTTTATGTTGCTTTTATTAGTAGAATATTTACTGGTGCAACTCCAGAAAGCAACCAAAATAAAAATACGGAGGTATAGGTATGAATAAAATATTATTTATTGATACAGAGACTGGAGGTTTAGATAAAGATAAACATTCTCTACTGACTATAGGAATGTGTGTATATAATGGGGGTCGTGTAACAGATAGATTTTATGTTGACCTTAAACAAGATACATACCATGTAACAGTGGGGGCTCTTAAAGTAAATAACATCAAACTTGAGGATTTAAAAACACCTTATGATGTTGCTATCAGACAAATTATTTCTTTTATTCAAAGAAACTTTGGTAATGAGAAAGTTGTCTTAGGTGGACACAATTTAAGATTTGATTTAGGATTTTTAACAAAGTTCTGGAAAGAAGCTACACAAACTTTAAGTGAATATGATAGAGATAGATATTCATTTAATAAAATCTTTGACTATCATTTTGTTGATACGATGTGTTTATGTATAGCATTAAAAGATGCTGGAATTTTAAATGCTAAGAACGTAAGACTTCAAACATTATCTGAATATCTTGGGGTAGAAGTTGGAGAGTTTCACAACTCATTAGAAGATGCTACAGCAACTGCTATGTGTTATAGTAAAATGATTGAAAAGATTAAAGGAGGAATAAATGGAACACAAATGTAAATGTATTGAAATACCAAGAATTAAATTTAGTAAAGAAAATTATAGATGCATCATTCCTAGTAAAAAAATAGGTGATGCTGGTGCAGACTTATATGCAGACCCTATTGCAAATGGACCAAGTGTAGTTATAAAACCACTTGAAACAAAGATGATACCGACAGGTATTAGAGCCGTAATACCAGAAGATTATTATGCTCAAATTCAAGAGAGAGGGTCAACAGGTGTTAAGGCAATGAAATATGGTGCTGGAGTTATTGATAGTTCTTATAGAGGTGTATGGAACATTGTTATTACCAACTGTAGTAATAAAAATATTGTATTATACGATGATACCATTACTAGCGAAGTAGATGCAGACCCAAATACAATTTTATATCCTATGACTAAAGCAATAGCACAGTTTGTATTATTACCTGTTCCTAAAGTTGAAATTGAAGAGATTTCTCCAGAAGAAGTCCTTTCAAATAAAACTGAAAGAATGGAGGGTAAATTAGGAAGTTCTGGAAAATAATAAAATATAAATCAATATCATAAACAAAATAATAAGAGGGGGATACCCCTCTTTAACTTAACGAGCAAGAAGTCGCCCACCTCTATAGGTGGGAGAGGAATTGGAAAAATATTTGACAAAATAACAAAGTATGATATACTTTTTATATAAAGGAGGTGAGAGAAATGAAAGGTTATAAGTATAGAATATTTCCAACAGATGAACAGAAAATACAGATTGATAAAACAATTAGTTGTTGTAGATATGTTTGGAACGGATTTTTAGCATTAAAAGAATTTAGATATAAGGAGTTTGGGGAAACAATGAACTATAACACTATGAATAAATTACTAACAGAGGTTAAGAAAGCTGATAATTTTTTACATGAAGTAGACTCAACTGCATTACAACAAACTCTAAAGCAATTGGATAATACATATAAAATGTTTTTTAAAGGTGTGTGTAAATATCCACGTTTCAAGAGTAAAAAGAATCCTAAAAATAGTTATAAATCTATGAGTGTGAAAATAAAAGACAATCAGATTGTAATACCAAAGATAGGTAAAGTTGATTATGCTAACAGTAGAAGTATCAATGGTAGAATATTATCAGCAACAATCTCAAGAACACCTACAAATAAATATTTTGTTTCTTTTACAGTTGACGAAGATGTTAAACACTTACTAAAAACTGATAAAGAAGTAGGTATTGATTTAGGTTTAAAAACTTTTGCAGTATGTTCAGATGGTCAAGAATATAAATCACCAAAACCAATGTGGAAGTATATATCTAGATTGAAAAAGCTACAAAGAAAATTATCTAAAAAGAAAAGTAAGGAAAGTAATAGATATAAAAAATTGAAACTCAAGATAGCTTTGCTACATGAAAGAATATCTAATATTAGAAAAGACTTTTTACATAAATTGTCAACTAAATTAATTCAAGAAAACCAATTGATTTGTTTAGAAGATTTAAATGTAAAAGGTATGACTAAAAATCACAAATTAGCAAAAGCAATATTAGATTGTGGATTTGGGGTATTTGCAGAAATGTTGAAAAACAAAGCTAATATGTATGGTAGACAAATAGTACAAATAGATAGATGGTATCCTAGTAGTAAAACTTGTAGTTGTTGTGGTCATATTAAATCAGACTTAAAATTGTCAGATAGGACATATGTTTGTGAAGAATGTGGAATAATAATAGATAGAGATTTTAATGCTAGTATAAATATACTAACTGTTGGTAGACAATTAATTAGAGGGTAGGAACACCCTTTTAGCTCGGTAAATTTAGAAGACTAACAAAAGATTCTATTACCCGAGAATTCACCACTTCAAAAATTACGAAGTAATTTTAAGTGGGAGAGGTTCACGGTATTCCATTATCATATTATCATAGAAGTAGGAGATAGGAGGTTCACATGAATATTAATGCACCATTATTTAAAAAAGTACAAAAGATTGGAAGATACTTTAATTCAAAACCATTGTTTTTAGATGTGGATAATAATAATAAGATATTCCTAAGACCATATAAAAAACATAGAGCAGACATACTAAGATTAGTATTTATACATGGTGTCCCAGTAGCCACTGCATATATGTTTATGAATTTAAAATTTAAAAAACACAAAGAAGATAATGTATTTATAGGTGTTTATAAAAATGAAAATATAACATTTATAGTAAGCTATGATGGTGTTATATTAGTAAGTATAAAAGAAGATAATACTACATATAGGGTATATGAAGATGATAATTCAAATAAAACACATGAAACTATTATCTACAAACATCATAAAAATTTAGATGATGTTATTAAAGAATATAAAGAAAAATATAGCAAAAATTTTAAAATAGCAGATTATATTAAAGATAAATAAAGCAGAGAAAAATCTCTGCTTTTCTTCTTGATATATATTTATTTTTATGATATAATAAATATGTTAAAAATTTATTAAAGGAGGTAATTATGAAACTAAATGTTAAAGAATATGTTGATAAAGAATTATCAGCATTAGAAAAAAGAGTTTGTGTTTTAAAAATTAATCATGGAATATCTCCACGATTAAACATAATAAGGAATGGTTCAGATGTCGCAACAGAGTCTTATCTAAAAAATAAGATAAAAATAGGAACATCTTTAGGTATTGATGTCAATGTAGTTAGGGTTGAAAATAAAGATGATTTATTATTATCTCTACAGAATGATGTCATAAAAAGTCATAGCCCTGTAATTTTACAATTACCAGTAGAGAAACCAGAACTTGAAAAGTACTATGAACAAACAATAACTAATGATAATACCGATGTAGATGGTTTCTTTTCTTACGAAGCTATTTATAAAGGTTTTGTTGATGGTATAATTCCAGCTACACCAAAAGGAATAATAAAGTTCATGGAACATTGGGCTCATGTAAAAGATAAAGATGTAGGAAAGTTAAAGGTAACAGTTATAGGTAGAGGAAAATTAGTAGGTAAACCTCTTGTATCTCTATTAGCAAATAAAGTAGGGTGTTTATATTTAGCTACAAGTAAAACTCCATTACAATCTAAACAAATAATGATTAAAGATGCAGATGTGGTAATGTTATGTACTGGAGACAAAAACTCTCTAAATGGTATTGATGATTTTGGAAAAGATAAGTTGATTATTGATAGTGGGATATTTAGAGAAAATGGGAAGTTACGTGGAGAATTAACACCACATATAAATAAATTAGATGATAGTGTTGATTATACACCAGTTCCATCTGGAGTTGGTATATTGACTACATTAGAGTTATTTGAAAATGTAATAACTTTGTATGAAGATAATATAGCTATGAAAAATGAATGTATATAATAAGGAGGATTTAGAATGAAAATTAGAAAAAGAAACGGAGCATTAGAGGATTTTGATGAGAGTAAAATTATTAATGCAGTAACAAAAGCAACAAATGAAGTTTTAGGAAAACCATTGACAGAACTGGGATATATGGTATATAATATTGTCAAACCACAATGTTATGATAACATAGATGTTGAGTCTATACAGGATTTAGTTGTGAAGTCTCTATTGGAATTAGATAAAATTGATATAGCTACTCATTATATCGCTTATCGTGCAACCCAATCATATAAAAGAGAAGCATCTTTAAAAAAATTATATGATAAAATGGGGGATGTTGTTTCTTACGGAGATAATGAAAACTCAAATAAAAACTATAAAAGACAATCTGTAATTAGAGATACGATAGCTGGTGAATATTTTAGAAATAAATTATTTAAAGTTTTACCACCAGACTTAGCAGAGGCTCACAGAACAAAAGCTATTCACTGGCACGACTCTGATGTTGATACAAAATATACTAACTGTTGTTTAATAAATATTGAAGATATGTTATTAAATGGCACTAGAATAAACAATGCCGATATTGAGCAACCTAATTCAGTAGGAACTGCAATGAATATAGCTATGCAAATAATGGCTGATGTTAGTGCCTCTCAATATGGAGGTGTGAGCTTACCTAATTTTAACGAAGTTTTTGCAAGATATGCTAAAAAAAACTTTGTAAAAAACTTCAATGATTACTATGAATTTCAATTTGAAAAAGAATATGATGATATATTAGAGATAAGTTCTTCAAATGACGAGCTTAGAAAAAAATATACAAAAGTTTTTGATAAAGTAATAAAGAAAACTGCCAAAGAAATTTATGATGCTTGTCAGTTATTTGAATATCAGACAAATTCAATTTTAGGTTCAGCATCACAAACTCCATTTAGTACAATAACTTTCAATGTTCCAACTTCTTGGGAGTCAGAACAAATTATTCATATTTAGATGTTAGAATGAAAGGTCTAGGAGATAAAGGTATAACTGCAATTTTCCCTAAATTATCTATGATTGTTGTTGACGGATATAATTTTAAAAAAGGAGACCCTTATTATCATTTATTAGTTAAGGCATCTAAATGTATTGCTAAAACATATTATCCAGATATATTAAATTACTCAAAAGAAGATTATGACAATGGTAAATATTATGCAAGAATGGGTAAATAATATTGCCCAACACTCTTGAACCCAAGCAAAAGGGGTGTCTAGTAATTACTAGGCTAACGGTCATCCCCCACAGGAATGTGTTTAATCATAGGGATATGGTTGGGGTTTGGTAATGGAAACTAAGTCCAGAACGGATATGTAATAACCGTGCTAAGCGATAGTTTTATTCTATTGAAAGTGTAGAGACTATCCTGTGTATGTAGAGAAGCAGAAGTAGGGCAGAGATTAGCACTGCCCGAAGCAGGAGTGCCACTAGAACAGTGGAAGAGCTAGTCCAGCTAATTTAGGGAAACCAAGTATAGAAATATGCGAGTTAGTTGTGTAGAAGTAGAGTAAATCACGAATATCAAGAAAATGAAAAGTATCAACAATATGGAAGATTTAATTATGGTAAACTTAAATGCCACGTATAATAGTAATATTATATAGCAACCTCGTGAACCTACAAATGTAGGGTGTATACTTAACGATTAAGTAGTTGTAGGAAATGACAATTAATAAGTATGCTAACAGGGGAAGTCATACGATTATCCTGTGCTAAATAAGGTATCAAGTGCTTTGTATATCAACATATATATAAGGAGGTATATTATGATTATAAATATCAATGGTGTTGAATACAAACAAACTAAGTATAAAAAATATTTTATTTCAAAAAATGCAGATGTTATAAGTGTTGAATTTAAGGATGATAAAATGAAAAAAATAATTTTTATAGAAAAAGATTATTCTCAATTAGGTTACGCAAGAGTTCCACTAAAAGTTGAGAGACGCATAGAAAAGAAAGTTCTAGTACATAGATTGGTGTATGATACTTGGGTAGGGTTTAAAGATGAAAGTAATTATTTAGACCATATAGACGCAAATCCAAAAAATAATAACATAGACAATCTTAGAGAATGTACTCAAAAACAAAATATACATTATTCTATGGAGTTAAAAAGATTTGGAACTAATGGTAATAAACAAGTAATCATTCAAGACAAAACAACGCAAGAAATATTTAAATTTAATTCTGTAACTGAATTAAGAAAATTTTTAGGCTTAAGTGCAAATAAATGTAGTTTACAGTCAGCAATACAAACTCAAAAATTTAAAAATAAATACAACGTACTTGATATTGGATAAGTCAACAGACTAACGAAACAGTAGCTAATGTTAGTCATTAGTGAGTAATGGAGTAGAGTACATTTTAAGTGAAATTCTTAAGGTGGAAGTGCGAGGGGTCTTAGAAACGTAATTCTAAGATTAAGATATAGTCGGGCCACTAAATATAGTGGTTGGTTGTAACATTAAATGTTCCACAGATAGCTCTTAAATCTTTAAGAGGAACTAAAGATACTAAAGAAAGAATAAATAAGTTTTTTGATATATTAAATACATTTGGTTACGATATTATGAAAAAAGGTATCCAACAAAGATATGAATTTGTTAAAGTTTTAAAAGCAAAAGAAGCTCCAATTTTATTCCAATATGGTGCTATCGCTAGATTAGAACCAGAAGAAACTGTTGAAAAACTATTAAAGACAGATAGAGCATCAGTATCTTATGGGTTTTTAGGAATAGATGATTGTGTAAGAATACTTACTAATGATAAAGAAAATATTTCAACTGAAAATGGTCATACTTTAGGTTTAAGAATAATGAAGTCAATAAATGAGCAAGCTAATAGAATTAAATCTGAAACAGGATTACCTGTATCAGTTTATGGAACACCTGCTGAAGCAAGTATCTATAATTTATGGAAAGAAGATTTTAATAATTTTGGTGATGTTATGCCAGAATGGTTAAAGAAAAGAGAATATTACACAAATTCATTTCACTTCTCTTCAGAGTTACCAATAGACTCTTTTGATAAAATTAGTGTAGAGTCTAGCTTTGTACATTATTGCAATGGTGGTAATATTATGTATGTAGAAAATAGTGGTAAGGCTATCAATAATATGGCTATTATAGAGCTAATACAATATGCTAATAAAAATAATATTCAATACTTTGCAATTAATACTATTTCTGATGTTTGCTACAAATGTGGGTATATAGGAGAGATAACTTATAATGAAGATGAATTATCTTATACTTGCCCACAATGTGGGAATAAAGACGGTAGGTATATGAAAGTTCAAAGAAGAAGTTGTGGCTTAACAATATAGGTCATTCATTATGGTAACATAGTGTCTAAATGAGAAGAAATTGCTGGAAACCCCTAAAGCTCAATACACTACAAAGTAATTTGTGAGAATAGACTTGAATGTTGCGAAAGCAGAAAAAAGTTATTGAGATTACCCAAGCTGAAATAAAAGCCAATTACACAGTTGGTGCTAAAGGTGGATAAATGGGAAATCAGCATCCATTTTATCTCAAAGAGATAAAGGTCCAACGAGTATAAATCTCACAACCATTTATGATGGTTGAAAGTGTACTCTACTCCGTGTTCGCTATAAAATGGAGGGTTAATAATGGAAAAATATATAAAAGAAAATTATGGTAAAATCAAATCTAAAGATATAGCTAAAAAATTTAATAAACAAATGATAAAAGCGAACAGTTAAAGTATCTTGAAAGAGACGGTATAAAGGATATTTCTAACTATAATATAACTCATGCTGTAAAAGGAAGAATGAAAGAAATAAATAATAGGGCAAAACATTTTTAGGTGATTATTATGAATATTATTAGTATACATGAGAACGACCCTGTAAATTCAATTACAGGGTTCTCTACAACAATATATTTTGCTGGTTGTGAACATCGTTGTAAGGGGTGTTTTTCTCCACAAACGTGGGAGTACAATCAAGGCAAAAGTTATTCTGTTGATGAATTGATGAAAGTTTTAAAGTATAGTAAAAACAAAAATATAAGTCTTATTGGTGGAGATGTATTTTATCCTTTAAATAGAAATGAGGGTGTAGAGTTAATAAATAGAATAAAAAAGGAAACTAATAAAACATTGTATGTGTGGACAGGTTATCTAAAAGAGGAGGTAGAAAAATGGGTTGATATTTCTTTTATAGATTTTTTAATAGAGGGGAAATTCATAATAGAAAAAAGAGATTTAAGATTGCAGTTAAGAGGTAGCAGTAATCAAAGAATATTTTATAAAGGTTACCTAGTAAACGATGATGATTTAGAAAAAATATTATTATAAATTAGGAGGATATACAATGATAAAAGTTGAAAATTTAGAGGTATTTAATTTTAAAGGAGCGATACGTGGACTTAGAAATCCCCTAGAGAGCTGGGAAAAAAGTGATAGAACTTTTAACGATGCTAAAATGGCAGAGATAAGAGATAGAAAATCAATGTAATAATAAGTGGGAGAAATCCCACTCTTATTTAAAGAAAGGAGGTTTAAATGAAATATGCTCAAATAGATACCTGTGATTTTAATAATGGAGATGGAATAAGAATAACCTTATGGGTTAGTGGGTGTCCCTTACATTGTAAGGGATGCCACAATAAACAACTATGGGATAGAAATTATGGGAATGAATTTAATAAAAGCACTCTTGATAAAATTATAGAATTATTAAAAAAACCATACATATCTGGACTATCTATTTTAGGTGGAGAGCCATTAGCTCCTTATAATATTGTACCTGTTCTCAATACCATAGAGATTGTTAAAGCATATCTACCAAACAAAAATATTTGGTTATGGAGTGGATACAATGAAGAAGAAATAGATATTCAAGAACTAAAAGAAGCTGGTTTAGATGTTTTAATATGTGGAAGATTTGAAAAAGATAAAAAAATAAATGGAAAATATTTTGGGTCTTCAAACCAAAAAATTATAAAATTACAGGAGGAGATTTAATGATTAAAGTTGAGTTTTTAGAGGCATTTAATTTTAGAGGAGCTATACGTGGACTTAGAAATCCTTTTAAAAGCTGGGCAAAAAGCGACAGTACATTTAAAGATGGGATTGTAATAGGACCTAATGACTTAGGGCTTATGAGAAGATTGTTTAAAGCTGGGAAAGACCATAGAAAATACACAAGACAAATACTTGTGTCAATGGACATAACTGCTCCAGATTATTTTTTTAAGGAATTTTCAACTTATAAAATAGGAACAGTTGAGAATAGTACTAGTTTAATGCACATGGCTCATAAAAGACCATTTAAATTAGAGGATTTTTCTTTAGAGGCTCTTATGTCATTAGACAGAATGAGAGCTAAAATACATGAGTTAAATGAACTTAGAGAAATGTATTTACAAACAAAAGATAAAGAAATTTGGAAAGCGATGATGCAATTAATACCAATGTCATATAATTATACAAGACATATCACTTTAAACTACGAAGTATTATATAATATGTACTTCTCCAGAAAAGACCATAAACTATCTGAATGGAGAGAGTTTTGTAGAATAATATCAAATGAATTACCATACTTTAAAGAAATAGCCGAGATAGAATAAGGAGGAGATAATATGGAATTAACAAATGTAGTTCAGAATTATAAGGAGAATATAATTGAAATAGCAAAGGCTCTTGGTAAAGCTAAAGCCGATATGAAAAGAAAAGAATATAGTAATCTAATAGAGGTATCTGGTCTATCTAAAGATCAAGTATCTCTATCTCTAAAAAGATTTTTCTTATTAAGAGAAGAGTTCTCGGAAGATGTTATAGCAGATTATTCAGATAGAATGGTTAAGAAACTAACAAACAAAGCCATTGACAAAAACCCAGAACTTCAAAAAGGTAGAAAACAATTAGCTAAAGGCCTTATATCTTATGAGGAATTTTGCGATTTAGTTGACTTCTTTAAACCAGTTAAAACAGATGATGAAAAAGGAGTATCAAAAGCTAAGGCTCTTGTAAAATTTGTTGATGGTGCAAATATAGGAGCAGAAGCAATGATTGAAATATCAAATATTGTTAAACCTCTATCAAACTACACAGAAGATGTAAATGAGGAGGAATAATTATGAATGAAGAAACAAGAAGAAAGATACTCTCAAACTACCTGTCAGATAGACAGGTTGATATTTATATGTATCTGATTTATGAAGATAAAATATATGTTCCAGATGATATGAAAATATTAAAAAATGATAAATGTTATGTTAAGAACAGTATTCTGTCAAAAGAAGTTGAAAAGATAGCACTTAAATTATGTGATGTAGCAAATAAAATATGTAGTCCACTTGAAGATAAACTTTTAGATGAACAATATGGAATATATCAATTTCTAAAAACAAATAAATTTAGTTATCTTCCAGATAAATTTAAAAGAGATTATGACTCAAAAAGAACTGTTAAAAAAATAGAATTTAGAGAAGCAGTATCTGAATTAGTTATATATGTAGCTTTACAGATATTAGATGTATCAGAGGTGGTAATATGAAAAGAATATTAGTTGTAGACCAAGCAACTATAAACACATCTTATAATGTTATAGAAATTGTAGATGAAGAGCCCAAATGGATATGTTGCTCTGTTATAAAAATTAAAAGTACTAAGAATACTATGGATAGGGTAAATGAACTATATAGTAGATTAGCAGAAATAATTGAGGAATATAATATAGATACACTTGTATTAGAAGAAGTTCCAGTATCAAGAAGAACAAACCTTAATACAACAGTAGTATTATTAAAACTATTAGGTATATTAGAGCTACTTGGTGTAAGAATGGGTATTAATGTAGAAATAATGAATGTGGCTTTTTGGAAAAATTTAGCTGGTATAAGAAGTAAAAATAGAACAGACCAAAAAGCAGATAGTATAAAACTAGCTCTTGGTAGATGGAAAGCATATCAAGAAATCATTGCACATTCTGATGATGTGGCAGATGCACTTAATATGGGTTATGCTTTCTTAAAATATAAAAAAATAATTTAAAAAATATTTGACAAAATTAAAAATTTATAGTATATTATCTATGTAACAAATAAAGAATTTAGGAGGTAATTATGTTAGGAAAAATGAGAAACAGATTTACATTTGTAGGAGAGATTTTACCAATGAAAGACAAAGACAAAAAGGAGATTTTAACTGCAACAAAAATAAAATCCAATAATAAAGATTGGGATGGAGAATCATTTACTTGTCTTATAGATACAGGAGAAAATGGAAGACATAGAATAAAATTATTTGGTGGAGATATGAAAGGTAAAGGTGGTAAATATGCACCATTTAAATTTAAAGTAAATGACAATGAAGTTGAAATTAAACATGAAGAAAGATTTAATGAGGAATTACTAAAGAAAGTTCCAAAGTATTTAAAAAGAACTTTAGAACTTGATGGCGAGAAAAAAGAATATATCTATCAATTAGATTATATCAATGCAATTACAGCAAGTTTAAAAGATTTTCAAGGTAAAAGAGTTAAAGTAACAGGAGATATTACATTCTCATATAATAATGAAAAAAATATCCTATATAAAGATTTTAATGTACAGTCTATTGTAGAAGTTGATGATACTGTTAAAACAGAAGCTAAAGCAACTATTCAATTATTCTATACCAAAGATTGTATAGACCAAACATTATATGAAGATGGTAAGTTAAATATACCTTATCTAAATGATTTAGGTAACAGAGTAAAAATAAATTGCTTTGTAGAGACTAAGAATACTAATAAATCTATTGGAGTTGATGATATATTATTCCCTATGGAAGCAATTATAGATATGAATAAAATAGATTTTACAAATGAAAAACAAGTTAAGATGGCAAATTTTATTGTTAAGAATTTCATATTATCATCTGATGGTGTTTATAGTTGTGCCTTTGATGCTAAAATTGTTAATGCACAAGAGCAAAAATCTTATACAAAAGATGAATTAGAACAACTATTAACTGATGAAGAAAAAGAATATGCAGAGTTATTTGATATATCTCTTGATGAAGTTCTTGCAAGAAAACAAGGAGATAATGTTTATGGAGAAAGAGTTAATGAAACTAGATTAGTTAAACCAAATGCAACTCTTCCTGTTAAAACTTTAGTTGAGAATGTAACAGAAGATATGCTTACATTATATAAAACAATAACTCCTCAAACAGTATTTGAGGAAGAAAAATTAGAAACACCAGCTAAAAATGAAGAGAAAGTTGAATCAGATGAGTTTGAAGATTTATTTGGGTAGGATTTAGTCCTACCCTTAACAAACAAAAAATAAATCAGATATATATAGGAGGAAATGAAAATGAGTTTATTAGGTAAAGTTAGAAAGAATGAAGTTGTTTTAGGATTTGAAGAATATTGTTTCTTATTAAGAGGAGAAGAAAAAAGTGGTAAAACATCTTTTTATGCAGATTTAGTAAAAGAGTTCTATAAAGACTCATCTGCTGGTTTATTGATACCTTTTGAAAAAGGATATTCTGCTATTAGTGATATTAATGTATTCCCTTATACAATATTACCTAAGACAAAAATAGATGGAAAAGAAAGAGATGGTTGGGATATATTTACAGAATTAGTAAATGAACTTATAGAAACTAAAGCTACAAATGGTATTAAGTTAGTATGTATAGATACTGTTGACGAGTTCTTTAAAGTTGCTATAGAAAAAGTTAAAAGATTATCAGTCCAAGAGACAGGGAAGCCTTGTAAGTCAATTAATGATGCTTTTGGTGGATACGGAAGAGGTCGTGAAAGACTTGGAATAATCATTAAAGAACAAACTCAAAAATTAAGAAGTGCTGGTTTTGGAGTTATGTATATAGGGCATACCAAATATAAAACTCTTAAAACTAAAAGTGATGAAACAGAGTATCAAATATTAGGTTCTAATCTATCAGAAGATTATGATAAAATGATAGCAAATGATGCTGACATGATATTAATGATTACTCAAGAACCAGAAATAGTTGATGGAAAAATAGTAGGGAATGAAAGAAAATTAAGACTTCGTTCTGATGGTTTTTATTCTGCTGGTTCAAGATTTAAAAATGTTCCAGAGACAATACCATGTTCGGCAGAAGAGTTTATTAAAACATTTATGAAAGCAGTTATGGAAGCATCTGGAATAAATAGTACAAAGATATTTAAAGATAAAGTTAAGGAACAACATGATGCAATGGAGCACGAGAGAGAAATAACTACATCTCCTATGTATGATAAAAAAGAGATTGTAGGAAAATTACAAGCTAAAGTTAAAGGAATGTCAGATAAAGATAAAAAAGATTTCACTGCATTTATTGCAGAATATAAACCAAACTTTAAAGACCCCGAGTCATTATCCGATGATTTAATTCAAATTTTAATTGACAAATTCCAACTAATCTAGTATTATATAGGGGAGCAAATGCTCCTCTATTTTATTTTAAGGAGGTTCATATGTTAGTAAAAAATACAATGACAGGAGAAAAGATTAAAAAATCAACGGCATATATTGTTAGAGATAAGAATGAAAACTTATTTTTTGACAATGAACAACAATATAAAAAATATGTTAGTGAAATGGAAGATAAGAAATTAAAATTAGAACTTTTTGCTTCATATTTACAATTACTTGAAGATAGAGGTATCCCTTTTGATAGCTCTCTATATGCAATATCAAAAAGACATTTTAATAAAATGTTAAAAGATTATGAGGTAAAATATATTGATTATATGTTTAAACATATATCACTAAATAATATTGGAACTAACATAAACTTTATAACACCTAAGGCTATGTACATGTACTTCTATAAAGTGATAGCGAATAAACTTCAAATGGAATATCTTTCATATTTAAAACAAAAGAAAGCAGAATCAAAATTAAAAACACCAGAATTGAAATCTGATATAGAATTTGAAATATCACAACATAGCTCACATAAAAAAAGAGTAAATATCAATAATTTTATTTAAGGAGGATATGATGGATTTTGGAAAAGACAAACTATTATATGAAACAAACTTTGTTTTTACATTGTGGAAGTATCCAAGTTTGTATGGCAAATATATGAAAAAAATAGAAAAGTTAAATATCTTTTTGACAAATAGTGATGCTAAATTCTTTTATGCACTAGGTAAGCATATGTATAAAGATGGTTTCAAAGAATTTGATGGTCCATCTGTATTTAGTTATGTATCTAAAAGAGAAGCATTAAAAAATGTTTTTGAGAGTAAAGGTGGGTATGAAACTTTTATGGCACTGGAACCAGAACTATCTAAAGATAATGCAGATGGTTATTTTAATGAAATAATAAAAATAAATTGCTTTGTAGAGTTGCAAGATAAAGGTTTTGATATAGGAAAAGACTACGATAAATTATCTTTAATGCAACCAGAACAAATTAAAATGTATTATACCTATCAGTTAAATAATATAATAATGCACAATGTATCAGAGGGTGCCATTGAACAAGTTATCATTACTGATGATGATATAGAGAATTTTAATGATGGGACTGCTATGGGTATATCAATAGCTAACACAGCTCCTTTATTAAACTATGAAATACTTGGAATTAACAGAGGTCTAACATTTGTAGGAGGAACAGTCAATGCTGGTAAAACATCAGCTACACTAGCTTTGATTGTTATGGGTTGGGTTAAAGATAAAAGAAAGGTTTGTTTAATATCCAATGAACAAACCATATTAGAGTTCAAACAAATATTTTTATCTATGGCTTCTTATGAGGTAGATAATGATAGTGGGCTAGCTAGAAGAAGAATAAAGTTAGGTAAATTTGATAATAATGAGAGTAATAAAATAAAAAAAGCACAAGCATATTTTAATGAAAATTATTCTCCATATATATCATTTAAACAAATATTTGATTATTCTTTAGGAGATGTTCAGATGACAATAGATATATTATCTGCTCAAGGATATGAGGGATTTGTGTATGATGTATTTAAATCAGATGATAGAAGCTCTGGTAAGGTAGTAGATGAGATGGTAGAGATGTCAAAATCATTGTTCCAAACTGCTAAAAATAATGATGTAGCAGTTGTAGCAACAATACAATTAGGTCTATCATTTTCAGATGTTAGATTTGTAAATATGCTTACAATATCAACATCAAAACATATTACAGAACCAGCAACAGAAGTAATATTAATGAGAGATATGTGGGAAGATGAGTGTACAGATGAAAAGTTTGATATAAAAATATATAATTATACCTATAATGCTAGAGGTCAAAAAATAATAGGTCCAGATGGGAAACCTATTAAAAAATATATATCTATATATGGAGATGAATATAAAGACATAAAATTGGCTTTTATATCAAAAACAAGAAACACTAGAAGAGATACTGTTATAGCATACAGATTTAATGGAGATTATAATGTATGGGAAGAGTTAGGATATTGCAATCCTAAGCATGAAAATAGAAACAGTAAAAGGGGGTAATATATGGACTACAAAGGGATAGACCTTAATGATAATGATTTAGTAAAGATATTAGAAACATTAGGTTTTACAAATATAAGGGTAGGAGCTAATGAAATTAAATTTGCTTGGAGGAAAGGTTCGAACCCTAATGGTAGTTGTATTTTTAAAAATAGTTTCAAATATGTCCATTGGTCAGAGAATTTAACAGGAGACATTATAGACTTAATAAAAGAGAAAACAGGATGTTCATTTATAAAAGCCATAAGATTTATAGAAGATATAACTAATAAAAAATACAATAAAAAATTAACTAAAGAAGTTAATTATGTAGATGAGTTTATAAAATCTCTTCCTAAAAAAATAGAAAAAGATATTATAGATAAAGATATATTATTACAATATCCTAGATGCACTTCAAAATTATTTCTTGAAGATGGTATAGGTTTATTGGCACATGATATATTTGATATTAGATTTGATGACGATACCAATAGAATATTAATTCCAATTAGAGATGAAAATGGAGATTTACTTGGAATACTAGGTAGATATAACAAAAAGAATATTATAGGTAAGATACCAAAATATCTATCTATTATTCCACATGAAAGAAAATATACCCTTTTTGGTTTATATGAAAATAAAGGACATTTAAGTGATACAATTATTCTCGTAGAGTCAGAGAAATCTGTAATGAGAGCATTCTCAATGGGGTATAGAAATGTACTGGCTCTTGGTGGGTTATTGGTAAATCAATATAAAAGAAGAATATTCCTTAAACTAAAACCTAAAAAAATTATTTTAGCTTTAGATGAGGGGATAAGTAGAGAATATATTATAGAGTCTGCCAAAACTCTAATATCTCCTAGTCCATTAATAAAATGGCACGTTGGATTTATAGATAGTAACAAAGCTGGGTTAGGAGAAAAAAATTGTATATTTGATGAAAGTAAAGAAAAGTGTGAAAATATTTTAAAAAATAATATAGAATATATTTGTTAGGAGGTAATATGAGAGAACAAATTTTAAAACAAATTGCAGAAGCTAGAGAAAAAAATGAGACATTATTATCCTTTTCAAGACTTGAAACTGCTAATGACTGCTTATATTGTTATAATGAAATATATAATAATAAACATAGAGGTTTAGATAATATTTATGGAATATTAGGTGGTCTTGTCCATGAGGGCTTAGAATTATATTATAATACAGGAGAAAATAAATTATCTGAAATATTTGAAAATGGATATAAAAAAGCTAAAAAAGATGGATATGATTTTAGTAATGATGTGATAAAAGAAAATTATTTATATTGTGTTAGACACTATATAAAAAATTTTAAAGGTGAGGATTTAAAAGGTTTACAAGAGTTTCCTTTTATGATAGAATTGAATGGAAGTAAAATTATAGGGTATATAGATAGAATAACAAAAGACCCAAATTCAAATGAGAATACTTTCAGAATAATAGACTTTAAAACCTCAACAATGTATTCTAAAGAAGATAAGAAAAAGAAAGGTAGACAATTAGTTTTATATGCTTATGCAGTTGAACAAATTACAGGAAAGAAAGTTACTTCTATTTGCTGGAATATGTTAAAATATGTTAAGATAACATACAAAGGGAAAACAAGAAAGAGAAGTAAATTCTTTTTAAGAAATGGATATGTTTTAGCTTGGAAGAATGAAATTATGGAAGAGCTTGAAAAGATAGGTGTTGAGTTTGAAGATGCTATTGATATATTTACAGAAGCTCTTACTAAAAATGAAATTCCAGAACAAATAAAAGATGCTTTTATATTTGAAGATGCTTTAGTTGAACATGAATATAATGAAGAAACTATTCAAGATGTCTTAGATTATATTGAAGATACAATAAAAACAATCAATAAAACATCTAAATGGAAAACAAAAACAATAACAGAATCTAACAACTTTAAGTGTTTATATTTATGCAACTTTAGAGATTGTTGCCCTAGTGTTAAATCTTATTTAAATAAAATACCAGAACATATGATTGAGGAAGATGATGATTTTGAAAGTTTATTTTAAAAGGAGGATTGTATGAAACATTATGTAAATTATCACTGTCATAGCGATAAAAGTAACTTCACAGTAGCAGATAGTGCAGTTAGACCTATAGACTATATTAATAGAATAAAAGAGTTGGGGCATAAAGCATATGTCTCAACTGAACATGGTATTAGTTATGGATGGGTAGAAAAATATTTACTATGTGAAAAACATAACATCAAATTTATTTATGGTGTTGAGGGATACATAGAATTGGAAAATGGAACAGGACATATAATGTTAATTGCTAAAAATGAAAGTGGAATGAAAAGTATCAATAGAGCACTAAACTATGCAGTTAAAAATAATTTTTATAAAAATAGACCTACACTTACAGTTGAGATATTAAGAAATAATATAGAGCCAGAAAATGTTTTATGTACAACTGCTTGTGTATTTGGTGTTCTTAAAGGTAAAGAGGGTATTAATGTATTCAAAGATTTACATAAAATATTTGGAGATAATTTTTATATAGAAGTTATGGCACATAACACTCCACAACAAATAGAATTTAATAAAAGAGCACAAATATTATCAGAGAGAACTGGTATAAAACTTATTGGAGCAACTGACTCTCATATGATAAGACAAGACCAAAAAGAAGAAAGAAATGACCTTATCATAGTTAAAAGAGGTAAAGGTTATGAAGATGAAGATGAATCTGGTTGGTATCTTGATTATCCAGATTATGATACTCTTGTAAATAGATTTATGGAACAAGGTATATGGGATAAAGAAAAAGTTGAAGAGATGTTAGATAGGACTAATGAGATGTTAGATTATGAAGATATTATCCTCAATAAAGATTTTAAAATTCCTACAGTATATCCACAATTATCAAGAAGAGAAAGATGTATTAAGCTAATAGATTTGATAAATGAAAAGTGGGCAGAATATAGTAAAAAAGTTCCCCTTGAACAACATGAGATTTACTTATCAGAGATAAAGAATGAGTTAAGGGAATGGTTTTCTTGTAAAATGGAAGATTATGCTTTAACTGCATATCATATTTTAGAAAGAGGAAAACAAAAAGGTGGAGTAATTACAACAACTTCAAGAGGTTCATGTAGTTCTTTTCTTACCAATATGTTATTAGGATTTACAACAGTTGATAGATTAAAAGCTAAAGTTCCTATCTTACAGGAAAGATTTATGACAGCAGATAAGATTATTAAATCACACTCAACTCCAGATATAGATAATAACATATCAGATGCTTCTATATTTTACGAGGCACAAAAAGAAATACTTGGAGAAGATACAAATTATCCTTTAGTTGCTTTTGGTACTTTAAAAGAAAAATCAGCTTTTAGAATGCTTTGTAAAGCTAGAGGAGACATTCCAGTTGAATTACAAGATAAGATGTCAGAGAGAATAGAAGCATATTCAAAAGATAAACTATATGCAGATGATGACGAAAAAGATAATATAAAATTAGAAGATTACCTAGACAATGAGGAATTATTAAAACTATATAAAGATGGAGAAAGTTACTTCGGTATAACAACAGACTTAAAACGTCATGCTTCTGCATTCTGTATTTCAAATGATAATATAGCAGAACTATTCGGTCTCTGCCGCGTTCCGTCTGGAGATATTGTTTTAAATCTTGAGGGTAAATATATGGATGAGTTAGGATATGTAAAACTTGACTGGTTAATAGTTAATGTAGTTGAAATGATAGACTTAGTTTATAAAAAAATAGGTATTCCTGTTCCCACTGCAGAAGAATTATATAACCTAGTTAAAGACGATAAAGCTACATGGGATATATATGAGAAAGGAATAACTTGTTGCGTAAACCAAGTAGAAAAAGCAAAGACAAGAGCAAAAGTTATGAAATATAAACCCAGAACAGTTGAGGAATTATGTTCTTTTATAGCTGGCATTAGACCAGCATTCCAAAGCTATTATAGTAGATTTGAAAAGAGAGAAAAATTTAAATTTGGTTTAGAAACATTAGATAATTTACTTCAAGGTAAATATCTTGATGGTTCATGGATATTATACCAAGAACAGATAATGTTGTTAGTATTATGGCTAGGGTTTGAAAAGAAAGAGTCAGCAGACTTAATGAAAGCTATTTCAAAAAAGAAAGAAGAAAAAATTAAAATGGTTAAAAGTAGATTTATCCCAAAATGTGTAAAAGAGTTTACAGATAATGGATTTGATGAAGAGAAAGCAATAGAAGAAACTAATCATATTTGGCAAGTTATAGAAGATGCTTCAAGATATGGATTTAATGCTAGCCATAGTTTTTGTATGAGTTTAGATAGTTTATATATAGCTTATGCTAAAGCACATTATCCAGAGGAAACTTATGTGGCTCTAATTGAATATAACTCTATAAAAAAGAAAAGAGATAAGGTATATAAACTAAAATTAGAAGCACAGCAATTTTTTGACATTCAAGTTGCTCCATATAGATTTGGTCAAGACAATAGAAATACTATCATTAAAGATAAGATAATTTACCAAAACCTATCATCTATTAAAAACATTAATAATGAAGTGGCAGATAAATTATATTCTATAAAAGATTTTAAAGGTAATATGTATGAGTTATATAAACAAATGTTGGATTTAAAAATGAATAAAACTCAAATAGATGTATTATCTAAAATTGGATATTTTAAAGAATTTGGAGAAATAGGAATGTGGTTATGGTTATCAGATAATTATAAGGGAATGTCTTCTCCAAGACTGAATAGTATAGAAAAATATTATAGAAGTATAGAAGATGTAATTAAAATAGATTATGATAAACTTATAATAGAACTTAAATTAATAGCACAAAAAGTTACCAAAGCTACAATATGTTTTAAAGATAAAGAAGATTTTTTCAAAACCATATTGCAAAATATACAAGTAGATGATATAATACCAATGAAAAAGATGTTCTATGAAGTAGAATATATAGGAATGTTATCTAGCTATAATACATCTGCTATAATAGGACAGATTAAAGAAATTAAAAAATATGGTGCAATAGTAGTAGAAGATGCAAGAACTGGAGAAACAACCGTATATAAAGTATCTGATATATCTGCATATGCAAAAAATAACATAGTATATATTCCAAATGTAGAAGAGAGACATTGGAAAAGAACAGAAAAAGATGGAACTATAAAGCAAGGTATATCATATATAGCTAGTGTATGTATGAATTTAACTAACTTATTTGCACCTAAGAAAAAGAAAAGTAAAAAGGAGGAATAATATGATTAAAGTAATTTATGATGGAAAGAAGATGTCAATAGAGAAAGTAAAAAATAACCCAATTACAAAACCATCTTATGTATTTTATTCTATTATAGGAACACAGAAAATAGTTACAAATGATATTGGAGAAATATCTGTTCCACATTTAGACCATATTTATATGTATTGTGAAAATGAATATGATGGAATGTTAGAAGATTGTAAGCAAGAATTTGTAAGCACAAGAGCCATATTAAAAGAAATATGCAATGATTATATTTAAGGAGGATATGATGAAAAAGATACTATTAGGAATGTTTATATTATCAAATTTAGCATATAGTAAAGTTGCTTCTTGGTATGCAGATGGTTTTGATGGAAAATTAACTGCCAGTGGATATGTTTACAATTCAAGCCAATTAACTTGTGCCTCTAACAAGCATAAGTTTGGTACAGTATTAAGAGTTATCAATAAAGAAAACAAAAAATCTGTTATTGTAGTAGTTACTGATACTGGTTCGTTTGACCGAAAATATGGAAGAGACATAGACTTATCTAAGAGAGCTTTTTCTGAAATAGGTAATATTCATAAAGGACTATTAGATGTTGAAATAGAGGTACTTGATACATCTAATACTTTTAGATATAAACACAAAGCACCAGTATTTAATTATAATGATTATGTTCAAGGAGGTAAATATGAAGAGTAAGTATTTTAAATTAAAAGAACTTGTAAGTGAAGATGTATTGGCGAAATATGGTGATAAAGCATGGGAGTTCCTAGATGATAGACTTATTATCACATTAGACCAAATTAGAGAGGCTTTAGGCAAACCAATGGTAGTTAATACTTCCTCAATGAAACAAAGAGGTTATAGGGCAAATAAAGACCCTATGGTAGCTAATAAAAGTGGATACTACTGTAGCCAACATACTATGGGAAGAGCAGTAGATTTCCATGTTATAGGAATGAGTATAGAAGAAGTTTATAATTATATTAAAGAAAATTATAAACAATTCCCTTATTTAAGAAGATTAGAGCACATAGAAAGTGCACCAACTTGGGTGCATATAGACCTAGCAAATACTGGGTCAGAAGAATTAGTAATTTTTAGGGGGTAAAAATGATACCAGAATATGCAATAAAAATAAAAAGTTTTAAAAAAGTGTCTCCTACACGATGTAAAATATTTATTGAGGGAGAAGAAGATAATGGAGCTTTTTATTTTTGCAAACAGATAAAAGTACAAGGAGTAGATGTTTATAAAATACTTGATGAAAATATGACTGCATTTATATTAATGAAAAAAGATAAACAATATTTTATGCTTGAAGAAAGTTTAATAGAGGAGCTATCTATTAATCTAAAGGAGGTTTAGATGTTTGTATTCAGAGGATATGAGAAAACAACCTGTAAAATGTTATCACATATACAATTAATGAGTATTCAATATCCAAAGAACTATGTACCTAGTGATGATACTAGATTTGATATTTTTAATTATGATAAGATAGATATAATGCAAAGAACACCATATTATGATGTAAATGGTATTGAAATATTTGAGGGGGATATTATTGAAACTCCAGAAAGTAAGAAACAAAGATTTTGCTATGAAATTACAATAGATAATGAAACTGGTAATTTTATGGCACTTCCATTTATGAAAGGAAGAGCGAATATTAAATTTGGATATTCAACTATACAGAACAATCAAGATTTAAATATGATTATGCAATCTGATGTAACTGTTATAGGGAATGTATATGAAAACCCAGAATTATTAAGGAGGTATTAAATGATAAGAAGAGCAGATGAGATAAATCAATATATGAAAGAATTAGAGGACTTAATAGAAATTCATCCTGTTCCAGATATGATAAAAGGAATGGTAGAAATGTGTGCATGGGCTCTATATGGAGATTGTGATAAGCCTAAACATATGAGTGATAAAAAGTGGGAAAGATTTAAAGAACAATGTAAAGAAGATAAAGAGAGAAGAAATAAAAAAATGGATATGTTGAAAAGAAATGCTAACCCAATGGATATAAGAGATGTGTTAATAGACCCAAATGATTTAGATGATTAATATAGAAGTAGTGGAAATTTCCCACTACTTTTTATTTTTTTCTTGACAATATTTTTTTATTGTGTTAATATGTTCATGTAAATATTAAAACTTAGGAGGTATGAAAATGAAAATATTAAAAAAAGTAGGGAGTAGAATACAATTAAATATTGATGGAATTATATACACATATGATTTCAATGGAAACAAATATTATAGTGAGCACGGAAGAGAAATTAAATTATCTACCATGAAACATAAATTAAGAAATATATCTCTATATGACTTTGATAAAGATATGAGCCATGCAGGATACTTAAGTTTATTAAAGAATATTGCATTTTGGAAGAAGTACACAAGAACACCAAGTATAGGGACTGTTTTAGCTTCACTAGGAAATTATCCACTTGAAGAAAGACTAATGTTACAAGGAATTGATATAAGATACCCATTATCTGATTTATCAAATAAAACTGTTACAACAGAGGTTCTAAAATTTTTAACAGAAACAAAGAAAACAACAGAAAGGGCAATAAGTAACTGGTCTTTCTGGATTGCAGATAGAGTATTTACTAACAAGAATATATATCAGTTCCTAAAACTAATGTGGGAAAGAAGTAAAGATGAAGAAATATTATATGGAGTTTACGAGGCTTTAAGATATAATTTTGAGAATATAGAAAGTTTAATAAATGATTATAGATATGATATTAAGAGTTTAGTGAATTATGTATATGCGATTCATCAATCAGAGGGAACAAGAATACGTGATATAATAGGGCATTTATTTGATTGTAATAGAATGTGCTTATCAATGAATAAGAAGTTTGATAAATACCCTCGTTTCTTACTATCTACTCATAGTATAATAATGAAAACATATTCTAGTTTTACTGCTACATATGATGAAGAGAAGTTTACAGAGAGTGTTGAAAAGTATGCTAAATATAAATATAAATATGGAGAATATGCAGTAGTAATTCCTAAAACACCACAAGATTTAATTGATGAGGGAATAGAGCTAAACCATTGTGTATCCTCTTACATAAAACCTATTATGAATGGAATTACACAAGTAATGTTCATAAGAGATAGAAAAAATTTATCAAAGTCATTATTGACAATGGAAATACTAGATGATAAGATAGTTCAAGTAAAAGGGCATATGAACAGACCACCAGTAGAAAAAGAACTTAAATTTATAAATAGATTTGCAAAAAAATTCAACTTACATTATAATTAAGGAGGGGATATGTATAAAGGTATAATATGTGATGTATGTGGTAATACAATATCAGAGCCAATGGCAGTATATGGTGATAATATCACAGAGCCACTTGAAATAGTTTATATGTGTTCCATATGTGGAACTAAGTATATTGATATTAATGGCAGTGATATGGAAGTAATACCATATGAAGAAGAGAAGAAATAACATAGACCTCGTGAGAAGCCACCAGAGGCTCTATAATCAATTCTAATGTATTAGTTGATAAATTAATCAACCATAAACATAGAATTGCTCTAAAAGGCTCTGGTGGGCTATACGAGTGTTTTAGAAAGGAGATGTAGATGAGAAACACAATAATATGTTTAAATGAGTATCCTATATCTAGTAGGATAGAAGAAGTACTTATGAATAATGGAATAGATGTTTTTAACTTTGTAGATAGGTTAAGAGCTAAATGGTATATAGAAAGTTTAATGTGTACTGATTTTATTCTATTTATAGATAAAAGCACATTAGATTTTTTACAAGGAACGCCTAATATAGAAAAGGCTGGTATAATATTAATAGATAAAGATATGACAGATGAAGCTATTATTATGGAGCACAAGCATATTGGAGAAATTTTAGATATGAAATGTAATATGGAAGTTTTAAAAATAAAAAATGATATTGTTATAGAGAATGGGAAAAATAAATTATTTAATTCCCTAAAACATTATCAAGAAGATATACTAAATGCTCTTAAAGATAAACTATCTGTTTGTGTTCTTGGAGATATTGGAACTGGTAAAAGTTTTGTTTCTAAATTAAGTGGAGATAATTTTGGTAACTGTATAGTCTTAGATGGAGCTAAAAACAAAAATATTAGTTGGGATATATTTGGAAATATATCTTTAGAGGGAACAAATAAAGGTCTTATAGATATGTTTGATGTTATTGTTATAGAAAATATAACAGAGCTTAGTGCAATAGATTTACAGAAATTAGCTACATTCTGTTTATATGGACAATTCACTAGGGTCAATGGTTCTAAAAGATTGAGCTCTAATGCAAGATTTATTTTTGTATCAAATTATCCATATAAAGAAACATTTAGTCATATAGGTGCATTATCAAGAGGTATTAGTAGAGTAATTGAACTTCCAAGTATTAATGATTATACAGTACAAGAAAAGGAAGATGTATTAAAGAAAATGTTTAAATGGGGAGATTTAATTATAAATAAAGGAGTTAGATTTTTCCTTAACAAACATAAATATATAACAAATTTATATGAACTTCAGGATATAGCTTATACAATCAAAAGAACTATTGGAGATGATTTTGAAGTCAAACCAGAGGATTTGCCAACATGGCTAACATTAAATAAAGGTGTAGATGATAGTGTACCTTATAATGATTGTTTGAGAGAAATATCTGATAAAGAAATATACAAACTACAAGATGCAGAAAGACTAATAATTAAAGGAGCATTTAAAAAATGTTTATTTAAAAAAGAAGAAACAGCTAAACTTCTAGGAATATCAACTGGTGTACTTAGAAGAAAAATGAATGAATATAGTATAGATGTAGAAGAATGTGTAGATTTATAATGGAGGTGTATAATGGGTAAATATAAATGCAAATTATGTAAGAGAGGATACCCAGCAAATGAAATAGCTTGTGAGTTTGATGATGGTGTATTGTGTATACATTGTTTTTATCAGATAATAAGAATTTCTATGTTATTAACAATATTTTTAATTATTAAATTCGGTGTTTATAATATAATAAATATATAGGAGGGCAATATGAAAGTATGGAAATGTAATAATTGTGGAGATACAACATTTGTGGCAAGTATAAAAACAGAGGTATATGTAGATGAGTATAGTAAATATGGTTCAGTGGAGCCAGATAATAGAAATGGAGATGTAGAAGTTGAAAGTATATGCTGTACAAATTGTGGGAATACTGGAGAGACAATGGAAGATATAGCATATAGAGAAGAGGAGTAATGTAAACATTCTTCGTTCATATAAAACACTTGCTCGGAACTCGCTTCATATTTTATATGAAAATACAAAAAGATTTTATATATTATCGGTTATTGACTAAATCGCTCTAAGAAGATTTAGGCGATAGCCGATTGGAGTGGATCACACCCGACTGCTACAATGTGGGTGTGGACACTCCCTATACCTTGGGAAAGACCTTTTATTTTGATTTAACATATAATAATACATATTTTATTTGTGTGATATATATATTATTTAATATTTTACAATTTTTAATAATTTTTTTAATTTTTTACATATTTTTAATAATTTGTTTTTAATTTTATACATATTTTTATAGATATTTTTTTATTTATCAAAAAAAAGTTTTTTTGTGTTTCTATAATAATACATAAATATTATACTTAGATAAAAATATACAATGTACTATAAGGAGTATTACCACTATTAAGTCTATAATTATTATAATAGCTATAATTATTATAATAGCTATAATTCTTATTAGTACTAAGAACATACCCACAAGATAAATCTTGTGTGTATTGCTATCGCAATATTTCTTTTTTTATTTATAAAAATTCAACTCAATATATAATAATTTATGCACAAAAAATATTTAAAAAATGTTGACAATTTGTTGTTGTCTATGTATTATATATACTAATAGGAAGATAAAAATACAAGGAGGTATAAATTATGGAACAAGAAAAAAGAAAAGGCAGACCGAGAAAAGAGGTAGGTAAATCTGATTATTCTATGAGTATTAGAATGCCTAGAGCAGACAAAGAGAAGTTACAAGAAATATTAGAGGATATGGGTATGAGTATTAGTGGATTTTTTAAGATGAAAGTTAAAGAATTAATAAAAGCAAACACTAAATAATAATAGGGAGGAAAATATGAAATATAATAATTTGAAGATAGTATATGGAAAAGAGTTAGCATATCAATTAATTGGTTTTGGGTTTACACCAATAGACATCCAACAAGATAAAAATAACAAAAACGAGTTAGTATTTATATTTAAAAATTCAAAAGCAATTAGGATAACAATAAGAAACCTATGCAATAACAAATAAAATGGAGGTAGACAAATGACTAATATGGAGTTTAAAATGGAGAACATAAAAGAAATTATGTTGTTAAAAGGAAAGAAAAAAAGAGAAACAAAAATGGTAGAAATGTTAGAAGACTATAAGGATATAACAAAATCATTTAAAAGTGGAGGAAGTAAATGGTATTGTTCTTGTCCATTGTATTTAATAATAGATTTATCCAACGATAGAGTCAAACAAAATACACAACTATTAGCTATGTATATTTGTTCTACAAAAAGATTATTGTTAGATGTTAATAAAATAAATGAGATGTTTGGTGTGAAAGTAAAAAATGTCAAAACTGCTTTAGGAAAGATAGTAGATATTGAATATATAAAGGGGCTAGGTTTTGATGTTGAAGTAAAAGAATTAAAAGGTATCGTATATGGGTTTTTAATAAAAGCAAATTTTAATAATATGATGAAGTTAGAAAAAGATTACGAAATAGAAAATGATATATTTAAACAAGAAACTTGGAATAAGTTAGAGGCTAACATAGAGAAAAAGAAAAATAAAAAACCATATAATACAAGAGATTGTATCAATGTTAATAATTCAATGAAGAATATGTCAAACAACAATAAAGATATATTTAAAAGTATTGTTGTAAATGGTATAGAAAAAACAGTATACAATAATGACGAAGAATTTGAAGAATTGTTTGGATAATTGTATATTAGAAAATAATTGACATCAAAGTAGATATGTGATAATATATCTTTATAACAAAAATATAGGAGGTATTTATGAATAAAAATATTTGTATACAAAATGATAAGGAAGATGCCATAAAGGTAGGAGTTACTCCTATTGTTTATAGTGGGGATTATTATGGTAAAGGGACTATGTTTTTCTGTGATGAGTTCAATGAAATAACAATACCATCATTAGTAAATAATATAGAGTCTTTTAGAAAATCAAAATCCTATGATGAAATTGATTTATATTTTGCATCTAATGGAGGTAGTTTAGAACAAGAGGTAGCTCTTGTAGATTATTTAAATAAAGTGGATGATATAAAAATAAATATCATTGTTAATGGTAGGGTATTTTCTGCTGGTTTCTTTACAGTCTTTTCAGTAAACAATCCAAATATAAATATCCACTTTACAAAATATGCAGAGGGATTGATGCACTTACCAGATATGAATATCCGTTTAAAAGGTTTATATGATACTAATAAAACATCAAATATAAACAAAGATATATTTTTTATTAATTCTACAAATAAGATGATTGAAGCTATTGCAAATGATTTTTTAAAATATTTAGGTTTAGATGATGATACATTAGATAAAATAGAAAATGGACAAGATGTTTATTTTGATAGTGAACAATTAAATACTATGTATGAAAATCTTTTAAAGAATAGATATTATGAAGATAAAAGATATATAGATGATTTAAATGAGTTATTATCTGAAAAAGAAAGCATTAATATTCAAATGGAAAATATTATTGATATAGTAAGAGATAATGACCCAGAGGAAGCAAATATATTAGAAAAGAAATATTTAAGGAATAAAAGAAAATAAAATTAAAAATATAGGAGGAATATATAATGGGTGAAGTAAATAGAGATTACAATAAGACAGTATGTGGATTTAGAATAGGAGATAGAGTATTATTAGATAAGTTAGATAAATATGTAGTTGTAGGTTTTGCAAAAAAAATAGAGAGTGTAATTCCGAATCTTATATTAGGAGAAATTGCAGAGAATGATGAAATAACTTTAACTTTTGAAGACTATGTAAGAGAGATACATACTCATATTGTTGATAATTATATGTGTTGCAAATACTCTGATATTAAATGCAAGACCTTTACAATAATTGACCCTCTTGGTGGAGAGGTTTGTTTATCGGATAAAAATTTTAAAAACATTCAAATAGAATTAGATAATGAACCACAAGAAAATGAAAGAGAAAATTTGGAAAAAGCTCCACAACAATGGTCTCATTATAGTTCAGATGGTATAGAGCCAATCATTCCTATAATGAAAAATAAATATACTTTCAATAGAGCTAATATAATCAAATATGCACATAGAGCTGGTTTAAAAGAGGGACAAGAAATTTTAGATATTCAAAAGATTATAGATTATGCAATGTTCTTAGCTTTTGAGGAAAATATAAATATCAAAGAAGATAATATTGTTTCACTAGTGAAAAAGAGATTTGCATGGGGTAGAAAGTATGGTTTTGTAAAATAATAAACAAAAGGAGTAATTATGAGAAAGTATAACAGAAAAAGAAAACCAAAACATTGTATTAAAGGAAAATGGAAAGATGATTATTTTACTTCTGGTTCGTCAAAACCTTGGTCTATTGAAGTGGAATTCATCTTTTCAGGTAAAGAAACTGTTTTGTTTGATAGATATGAGAGTGTTTATCTAAATAATAAAGATTAGAGATAGGAGTAGGGGCAGAAATATCTGCCCTTATTTTTTAAAAAATATGTTGACATAAAATATATAATGTGATAATATGTATTCAGAAAAGATAAAGGAGGTACAATATGAAAGCATGGTGTAGTGAAGATAAAAGTATAAAACTTATTAATGGAGATTGTTTAGAAGTTATGGATAAATTGATAGAAAAAGGTGTTAAAGTAGATTTAACTGTTACTTCACCACCTTATGATGATATTAGAAATTATAATGGAACATTAGAATGGAATTTTAATATATTTAAACAAGTAGCTGACAGATTATATAAAATTACTAAAGATGGGGGTATAGTTGTTTGGGTAGTGGGAGATAAAACAATTAAAGGAAGTGAAACATTAACGAGTTTTAGACATGCATTATACTTTCAAGAAATAGGATTTAATGTTCACGATACTATGATATATGCAAAATCCAATCCAATACCTATGAACCATAAAAGATATGAACAATGTTTTGAATATATGTTTATATTCAGTAAAGGTAAAATAAATACTTTTAATGGGATACAAGAAAAGTGCAAATATTCTGGTTTAAATAATTCTAGTGGGACTTTTAGAAATAGAAGTAATAATGATAATACTGTGGAAAGCTATAATAAAAAAATAGGAAGTGTTGCAGTAAAAGAGTTCAAGTTGAAAACTAATATATGGTATTATACAGTTGGAAACAATATGTCAACTAAAGATAAAATAGCATTTAAACACCCAGCTATATTCCCAGATAAATTAGCACAAGACCATATAATATCATGGAGTAATGAGCGTGATTTAGTTTTAGATTGCTTCATGGGTAGTGGGACAACAGGTAAGATGGCTAAGTTGCTGAATAGGAATTTCATTGGAATAGAAAAAGTAAAAGAATATTATGAAATATCAAAACAAAGAATAGAGGAGATATAGTATGAGATGTATAGATTGTGGAAGTGAACTAATATGGGGAGCTGATTTAATTCAGAGGCTCAAAAAAATCAATATTATGCTAGATTATGTAAATTTTTTAATACTAAAACCATAGAAATGTAAAAAAATTCTTGACTTTTATATAAAAAAAGAGTATAATATATATATAT